>Ga0160439_1000015_pt1 | contig 231496 bp, 212 predicted proteins | sample HID1975M_E0MG_FD_108201 | JGI IMG/M metagenome (GOLD analysis project Ga0160439, IMG submission 108201) | Enriched soil microbial communities from UW Madison campus, WI, USA - HID1975M_E0 MG | ecosystem: Environmental > Terrestrial > Soil > Unclassified | place: USA: Madison, Wisconsin...
CGGCCATCCTGTCGGTCAGACGAGCTGCAGTTCGAAGGCCTTGAGCACGGCCCGGGTGCGGTCGCGCACGCCGAGCTTGGACAGGGTGAGGCGGCAGCGCTCACGAGGCACCGCCTCGTGCTGTCGGCGAACGCCCGCCGCGCTGCGGCGGGCCGGCCATCCTGTCGGTCAGACGAGCTGCAACTCGAAGGCCTTCAGCACCGCCCGGGTGCGGTCGCGAACGCCGAGCTTGGACAGGATGTTCGACACGTGGTTCTTGATCGTGCCCTCGGCCACGCCGAGCGAATTGGCGATCTCCTTGTTGGAGAAGCCGCCGGCCATCAGCCGCAGGATCTCGGTCTCGCGATCGGTCAGCGGGTCGGGCCGGTCGAGGCTGACGAAGTCGTTGCGCATGTGCTCCAGGCCCGAGAGCAGGCGCTGGGTGACCGCCGGCTGCACCAGCGAGCCGCCGTCGGCGACGGTGCGGATCGCACCCACCAGCTGCTCCAGCGACACGTCCTTGAGCAGGTAGCCCTTGGCCCCGGCCTTCATTCCGGCCAGCACCAGCTGGTCGTCGTCGAAGGTGGTCAGGATGATGGTCGGCGGCAATTGGCCTGCGCGCGAGAGTGCCTGCAGCGCCTCCAGCCCGGACATGGCCGGCATGCGCATGTCCATCAGCACCACGTCGGGCTGGATCTGGGGGATCAGCTCGACCGCCTGCTTGCCGTCGCCGGCCTCGGCGATCACCTCGATGCCGCCGTCCAGCGCCAGCAGCGAGCGGATGCCTTGCCTCACCAGGGTCTGGTCGTCGACCAGGCAGACACGGATCATGGGACCTCCAGCGGGTGATTACGGGTTCCGGACGGGGCCGGGGACGACTGCGTGGACGGGGACGCCGCGGGGGCCGGCTCCGGGCCGTGGACGACCGCCCCACCCTCCACCGGCAGCCGCAGGCGGACCGTGAAGCCGTTGCCGGGCGAGGTCTCGACCTGCAGCGCGCCGCCGTGGGCGGCCAGCCGCTCGCGCATGCCGAGCAGGCCGTTGCCGGCGGTGGCGCCATCGGCGCCGCGACCGTCGTCGCGGGCCTCGAGCAGCACCGCGTCGCCGTCGAGCCGGTAGCACAGGCGCAGCAGGCTGGCCTCGGCGTGGCGCACGGCGTTGGTGATGATTTCCTGGGTGCAGCGCAGCAGGACGTGGGCGCGCTCGGGATCGTCGAGCAGGAAGGCCAGCGGCATGTCCATGTCGATGCGCAGGCCCGGCACGTTGTCGGCCAGCGGCAGCAGGGTGGCGCGCATGTCGATGGCGTCGTCGTCGCGCAGGCGGCTGACCGCCTCGCGCACGTCGCTCAGCAACAGCTTGGCCAGGGTGTGGGCCTGGGTGACGTGTTCCTGCGCCTGGCCGCTGACGAGGTGGTTGGCGACCTCCAGGTTCAGGCTCAGCGCGGTCAGGTGGTGGCCGAGCAGGTCGTGCAGCTCGCGCGAGATGCGGGTGCGCTCGTTCACGCGCACGCTTTCGGCCAGCAGCGCGCGGGTCGCGCGCAGCTCCGCGTTCAGCCGCCGTTGCTCGTCGCGGGCCAGCACCTGCTGGCGGGCGACGTAGCCGGTCGCGAACACGAAGCAGGTGAAGCCGGCATACAGCAGCGACTGCATCACCGCCTCGACCAGCGAGAATTCCAGCGCGCGCATGTACACCGGCACCACCACCAGCACGCTGACCAGCAGCGCGGCGATGCTCAGCGGCAGCGGCAGCAGCCACGGCAGCACGCAGGCCGCCACCATCAGCAGCAGCACGCCCAGGCCGCTGTTGCTGTAGTAGCTCAGGGCCACGGCGCTGCCGATCATCAACGCCAGCAGCACGTAGTCCAGCAGGCTGACCCGGCGCGCGTCGAGGGTCCGGCTCAGCCAGGCGAAGCTGAACCCGAACACGGCCCACGCCACCCATGCGTGCCAGCCGGCGCCCACCTTGGAAGGATCGCCGTCGTCCACCGGCCCGGAGATCAGCCACAGCGGCAGCACCATCACCGCCCAGGTGAACAGGCCGGCATAGCGCAGCAGGCGGGCATGGTCGAGGCGCGAGAGCATGCCGCCATGGTAGGCGCATTCCGGGGCGCCGCGAGCCCCTCGGAAGTCATGCGCCCGCGCCCGTCCCGCGGTCGCCCCGCCGGCGGAGGCCGTGCGATAATCCGCACCGGCGCCGCGCCGACCTTCGAGGTGCGCTTTCCGCGTTATCCGACGAATGGCGGCGCCGGGAGTCGCCCGCAGTCTTCTGGAGTCAGGAATGTCGATCGTCATCCGCGACGTGCGCGAGCACGAGCTGGATTCCATCCTCGCCCTCAACAACGCCGCTGGCCCCACGATCCTGCCGCTGGACGCGGCCCGTTTCCGCAAGTTCTTCGACACCGCCGAGTACTTCCGCATCGCCGAGCGCGACGGCACGCTGGCCGGCTTCCTGGTGGGCTTCGGCTCCGAAGCCGACCACGACAGCAGCAACTTCCACTGGTTCCGCGCGCACTGCGACCGCTTCTTCTACATCGACCGCATCGTGGTCGCCAGCCGCCGCCGCGGCGGCGGCGTCGGCCGCGCCTTCTACGCCGACGCCCAGAGCCATGCCGAACTGCGCTACCCGCAGCTGACCTGCGAGGTGTTCCTCGAGCACGATGCCGACCCGGTGCGCCTGTTCCACGGCAGCTTCGGCTTCCACGAGATCGGCCAGCACGTGATGCCCGAGAACGAGATCCGCGCCTCGATGATGGCCAAGGACATGTGCAGCTACGAGTGGGTGCGCGACACCTACGGCGACAACCTGCCGGGCGAGCCGTGGCTGTCGCGTCCGCGCGCGGCCCTGGCGCGCGCCGCCGCGGAGCCTGCCGGCGCATGAACGCGGCCATGGATTTCGAACAGGCCGGCGAGCTGAAGATCGGCCAGGTCGGCGTGGCCAACCTGCGCGTGCGCACGCTGGACGTCGCGCGGCTGGGTGCGGAGATGCGCGACCGCGTCGCGCGCGCGCCGAAGCTGTTCGCCCGCGCCGCGGTGATCGTCGATTTCGGCGGCCTGGCCGCCACGCCCGACGTCGCCACCGCCCGGGCGCTGGTCGAGGCGCTGCGCACGGCCGGCGTGCTGCCGGTGGCGCTGGCCTGGGGCAGCAGCGACAACGAGAAGCTGGCGGTCGAACTGGGGCTGCCGCTGCTGTCCAAGTTCCGCGCCCAGTACGAGCCGGTCGCGGGCGCAGGCGAGGCGGCTCCGGCGGCAACCGCCCCGCGCGCGGCCGAACCCCCGCCGGCCGCGGCCGCGAAGGCCGTCCCGGCCGGCGGCGAGCCCGGCACGATCCAGACCGCGCCCGTCCGCTCCGGCCAGCAGGTCTACGCCGAAAACCGCGACCTGACCGTGCTCTCGGCGGTCGGCGCCGGCGCCGAGGTCATCGCCGACGGCTCGATCCACATCTACGGCCCGCTGCGCGGCCGCGCGCTGGCCGGCGCCCAGGGCAACGAAAAGGCGCGCATCTTCTGCCGCGCCTTCCATGCCGAACTGGTCGCCGTGGCCGGCCACTACAAAGTGCTGGAAGATATCCCGAAGGAACTGCACGGCAAGCCGGTGCAGGTCTGGCTCGACCACGAAGAACTCAAGATCGCCGCACTCGATTGACGGCGACACACACAGGAGACGTGTTTTGGCAGAAATCATCGTAGTCACCTCCGGCAAGGGCGGCGTCGGCAAGACGACCAGCAGCGCCAGCCTCGCCAACGGCCTCGCGCGCCGCGGCAAGAAGGTCGCCGTGATCGACTTCGACGTCGGCCTGCGCAACCTCGACCTGATCATGGGCTGCGAGCGCCGGGTGGTGTACGACTTCGTCAACGTCGTCCAGGGCGAGGCCTCGCTCCGGCAGGCGCTGATCAAGGACAAGCGCTTCGAGAACCTGTTCGTGCTGGCCGCGTCGCAGACCCGCGACAAGGACGCGCTGACCCGCGAGGGCGTGGAGAAGGTGCTCAAGGACCTGTCCGACGACGGCTTCGACTACATCGTCTGCGATTCGCCCGCCGGCATCGAGAAGGGCGCGTTCCTGGCGATGTACTTCGCCGACCGCGCCGTGGTGGTGGTGAATCCCGAGGTCTCGTCGGTGCGCGATTCCGACCGCATCCTCGGCCTGCTGGCGTCGAAGACGCGCAAGGCCGAGGCCGGCGAGCGCGTGCAGGAACACCTGCTGCTGACCCGCTACAACCCCGAACGCGTCGAGAAGGGCGAAATGCTCTCGATCACCGACGTCGAGGAAGTCCTCGGCATCAAGACCCTCGGCGTGATCCCCGAGTCCAACGACGTGCTCGACGCCTCGAACAAGGGCGAGCCGGTGATCCTGGCGGGCGAATCCACCGCCGGCCAGGCCTACGACGACGCCGTCGCCCGGCTGCTCGGCGAAGAGCGGCCGATGCGCTTCACCCAGGCCGAGAAGAAGGGCTTCTTCAGCAAGCTCTTCGGGAGCTGAGGCATGGGACTGTTCGATTTCCTGAAGACCAAGAAGAACACCGCGTCGATCGCGAAGGAGCGCCTGCGCATCATCGTCGCGCAGGAGCGCACCAACCGCGGCGCGCCCGACTATCTGCCGCTGCTGCAGCGCGAACTGCTGGAAGTGATCCGCAAGTACGTCAGCGTCGACGTCGACGCGGTCAAGGTCGACCTGGTCAAGGACGGCGAGCACGACGTGCTCGACATCTCGGTCGCGCTGCCCGAAGGGCGCCCAGCGACCGCGTGACTCTGCTCCCTCCCCTGCATGGCGGGGGAGGGTTGGGGTGGGGCCACCGCGACGCAGGCCAGACACCACGCTGCCGGCATGATCCCGCAAGACACGCCACCTGCGGACCACATCCTGCGCCTGCGCGACATCGCCTCCAGCGACGTCGCCGCGCTGCTGGCCTCGTACGGCCTGCAGCTGCACCGCATCGAAGACGACGCGCCGATCCCCGGCAGCTACTGGGGCGAACCCGAGGCCGGCATCGTCGGCACGCAGGTCTACGCGCGCGGCGACACGCCGGTGCATTCGCTCCTGCACGAGGCCTGCCACCTGATCGTACTGCCGGACGACAGGCGACAGGCCGTGCACACCGACGCCACCGATTCGGTCGAGGAAGAGGACGCGGTCTGCCTGCTGCAGGCCCTGCTCGGCGACGCCCTGCCCGGCGTTGGCCGCGACCGCGTGTTCGCCGACATGGACGCCTGGGGCTACACCTTCCGCCTCGGCAGCGCGCGCGCCTATTTCGAGCGCGACGCCGACGCGGCGTGGGATTGGCTGCGCGAACGCGGCTTCGTCGACGCGCATCGCGGCCTGCAGTTGCCCGACACCTGCGGCCATGCGGCGCCGGCTGGCAACCGTTCGACCGCCCGGAATCCCTGACCCCATCAGGCCGTCATCCCGCGAAGGCGGGGACCCAGTGTCTTTTACGCCGGCGCAAGAATGGATCCCGGCGTTCGCCGGGATGACGACTTCAAACGCTCCCGCCGATGCATTCCTCGCCTCGCATAGGCACTCCCCCATCGATCGCACTTGCGGAGCCCCCGGTCGCGATCTAGCCTGCGCCCACCGCATTCGATGCCCCGTCAGGAACCGCCCGTGATCCATCGCCACGCCCTGCTCGTCCTCGCCATCGGCGCGAGCCTCGCCCTGTCCGCCTGCAAGCGCGAGCCCACGCCGGACGGCGCCGCGCCGGGCACCACCGCCGGCACCACGATCCCCAAGGACGAGACCGCCGACGCCTTCGTCGCCCGCGTCAACGCCGAGCTCAAGGCGATGTACCCGGAGCTCACCGCCGCGCAGTGGCTGTCGAACACCTACATCAACGACGACAGCCAGCTGCTGGCCGCGAAGGCCAACGAGAAGTTCCTGTCCTCGCTCAACGACTGGATCGAACAGTCGAAGAAGTTCGAAGGCCAGCAGATGTCGCCCGAGACCGCGCGTGCGATCACCCTGCTCAAGCTCGGCACCGCGATGCCGGCGCCGAAGGATCCGGCCAAGCTGGCCGAACTGACCCGCATCGCGACCAAGATGGAAGGCATGTACGGCGCCGGCTCGTACTGCAAGACCGCCGGGGACGCCAAGAGCTGCCGCCAGCTGGGCGAACTCGAGGACGTGCTGCGCAGCGACCGCGACTACAACGACCAGCTCGACGCCTGGCAGGGCTGGCACACCATCGCCCAGCCGATGCGGCAGGACTACAGGCGCTTCGTCGAACTGGTGAACGAGGGCGCAAAAGAGTTGGGCTACGCCGACGCCGGCGAGATGTGGCGCGCCGGCTACGACATGTCGCCGGCGGAACTGTCGGCGGAAACCGATCGCCTCTGGGGCCAGGTCAAGCCGCTGTACGAACAGCTGCACTGCTACGCGCGCACCAGGCTCGAGGCGCAGTACCCGGGCAAGGGTTCGGTCGACGGCCTGCTGCCCGCGCACCTGATGGGCAACATGTGGCAGCAGGACTGGGGCAACCTGTGGGACGTCCTCGCGCCGTACAGCGACCAGCAGGCGGGCGGCGACCTCAACGTCACCGCGGCGCTGGAGCGCCGCTACCAGTCCGACCTCAACGCGCGCCTGTCGCGCGAGAACGCGCTGATCGACACCGACCGCCGCGTCGACGTCGCCCGCGACGCCCAGCTCGAGGACGCCAAGGCGATGACCCGACAGGCCGAGGAGTTCTACACCTCGCTCGGCATGCCCAAGCTGCCCGACAGCTACTGGCAGAAGACCCAGTTCATCAAGCCCCGCGACCGCGACGTGGTCTGCCATGCCAGCGCCTGGGACATGGACATGGACGGCGACGTGCGCACCAAGATGTGCATCAAGCCCAACGAGGAAGACTTCACCACGATCTACCACGAGCTCGGCCACGTCTACTACTACCTCGCCTACAACAAGCTGCCGCCGCTGTTCCAGACCGGCGCGCACGACGGCTTCCACGAGGCGATCGGCGACACCATCGTGCTGGCGATGACGCCCAAGTACCTGCAGTCGATCGGCCTGGTCGGCGCGCAGCAGCCCAGCCACGAGGCGCTGATCAACTCGCAGATGCGCATGGCGCTGGCGAAGGTGTCGTTCCTGCCGTTCGGCCTGATGATCGACCGCTGGCGCTGGGGCGTGTTCGACGGCTCGATCACGCCGGAGAACTACAACAAGGCCTGGTGGGACCTGAAGGCGAGGTACCAGGGCGTGGCGCCGGCGACGGTGCGCGGCGAGGAGTTCTTCGACCCGGGCGCGAAGTACCACGTGCCGGGCAACACGCCGTACACGCGCTACTTCCTCTCGCACGTGCTGCAGTTCCAGTTCTACAAGGCGCTGTGCGACGCCGCCGGCTACCAGGGTCCGCTGTACGAATGCACGTTCGCCGGCAACAAGGTCGCCGGCGAGAAGTTCTGGGCGATGCTGTCCAAGGGCAACAGCCAGCCCTGGCAGCAGACGATGAAGGAGCTCACCGGCGGCGAGCAGATGGACGCCTCCGCGGTGCTGGAATACTTCGCGCCGCTGCAGGACTGGCTCAGGCAGCAGAACGAGGGCAAGACCTGCGGCTGGCAGGTGCCGGCGGCGGCACCCGCGCAGGCGCCCGCGAAGGACGGTGAAAGCGCCACCTGAGGCGCACCGCCCCGGCGGACGCGGCTGCCCCAGGCCGGCGCGTCCGCCTATGATGTACAGGACTGGACAGGGAGGATAGGGATGCCGATCGTTCGCATGACCATGCTCGCGTGCTGCCTGCTTGCCGGCACGGCCACCGTCGCCGCCGCGGAGGCACCGCGCGTGGCCGGCGAGCCGAGTCGCTCGCCGGCCATGAAAGCGGCCGAAACCTGGCGCGGCGGCGACATTCCCGCCGCCGTGGTGGCGCGGATGCGCTACGGCGAGATGTCGGCGCGGCGGATCCTCAAGCTGCAGCAGGACAACGAGGCCCGCGTCGGCAAGCCGCTGCAGATCGGCATCGTCCGCGACGCGGCGACGGAAAGCGCCAGCGGCGCCATGCCGGTGCTGCACTGGATCGCGCTGGCCGACGGCAGCCACGTCGCCCGCCTCGAGTTTGTCTCGCCCCTCGCCTACGGCATCCGCGCGGGACTGCGGATCGAAGGCCTGCCTGCGGCCGCCCAGTTGCGCTTCGGCGGCTCCCTGCGCCCGGACGCCGTAGCCGCCACCCTGCGCGGCGACCAGCTGCGCGCGCTCGTCGACGCCGAGGGGTTGTTCTGGACGCCCGGCACCGACGGCGAGAAGCAGTCCGTGGAACTCTGGCTGCCGCCGGGCGCCCGGCCGGCCGACGTCACCATCGAAGCACCGCGCCTGAGCCACCTGATGACCAACGCCATCGAGGACTTCAAGATCCTCGAGAAGATCGGCGAGTCCGGGAGCTGCAACATCGACGTGGCCTGCCGTGTCGGCACGCTGGGACAGCGGTTCGCCAACGCCAGCACCGCCGTGGCGCGGATGACCTTCGTCAAGGACGGCGGCACCTACCTGTGCACCGGCACCCTGCTCAACGACACCGACAACAGCAGCCAGATCCCCTGGTTCCACACCGCGAACCACTGCATTCCCTCGCAGGCCCTCGCATCGACGCTGAACACCTACTGGAAGTACGACGCCACCGCCTGCAGTTCCGGCGCCGTCGGCAGCTACGTGCAGCTCAGCGGCGGCGCCGACTACCTCTACTCGAGCACGGACACCGACGGTGCCCTGCTGCGCCTGCGCGACGACGCGCCGGCCGGCGTCTATTTCGCGGGCTGGGACGCGGGCGTACTGCCTTCGTCGACGGCGGTCACCGCGATCCACCACCCCGCCGGCGACCTGAAGAAGGTGTCGTTCGGCCAGCACCGCCCTGCCGACAGCGACAGCGTCAACCACGCGACCGGCTGGCTGGAGGGCACCACCGAAGGCGGCAGCAGCGGCTCGGGGCTGTTCACCTCGGACGCGTCCGGCTACTACCTGCGCGGCGGGCTGTATGGCGGATACGCCAGCTGTTCGAACAGCGGCTCGCTGTCGGACACGGACAACGTCGACTGGTACTCGCGCTTCGACATCGATTTCCCGAACTTCAGGCAGTACCTGGCGCCGGTGTTCACGGAGCCGCGGCGCCGCAACGGCTCGCACCCGCTGGCGACACCCTGATCCACCACCGCGCCGACGCCAGCGGCGCGGCCCCCGACATCGAGGGGACTAGCCGACGCCCGTACCCCGACCGGCGCACCGCAGGGGAGACACCATGGCCCGATCGCTGCAGATTCCACTGGCGTTCCTGCTGTCCGCGGCCGGCCTGACCACCGCGACAGCCGGCGGGCAGGCGCTGCCGTTCCAGGCGCACGTCGCCGGTCCCGACGCGCATCACACCCACCGGCTCGCGCAGCCCGGCGCGGTCGCCGCCCTGCGCGAGGATCCGTTCGCGAAGGTCCATCTCGTCACCTCGCGCGCGCTGTACGAAGGCGGCATCGACACCCAGGCGCGCAAGACGTCCAGCCACCGCGACCGCCTCGGCAACGACCTGGTGGTCGCCGAAGCACGCGCATGGCAGCTCCCGGAGATCAGCCACGGCATCCACGAACGCGAACGGCACTGCGGCGGCTACTTCGCGTTCGCGACGCGCGCCGAAGCCGAGGCCTTCCTGCGCAACGACCGCTCGCACCAGGCCCTGCAGGCCAAGGCGCTGGCCGACTACGGCATCGACAACGCGACCACGGTCGCGCCGTGGCTGCCGCAGGTGCAGGAGGGCAACATCCACGGCACCATCGAGCACCTGTCCACGGCCTGGCCCAACCGCTACTACGCCAGTATCCACGGCACCAGTGCAGCGCTGTGGATCCGCGACACCTGGCTGGCGCTCGCCAACGGCCGCAGCGACGTGACCGCCGAACTGTTCACCGCCTGCGGCAACTGCGGCGGGCAACCGTCGGTGATCCTGACCGTGCAGGGCAGCGAGTGGCCGGACGAGATCGTGGTGGTCGGCGGACACCTCGATTCGATCTCCAACAGCGGCAGCGGCAACGCGATGAACGCACCGGGCGCCGACGACGACGCCTCCGGCATCGCCACCATCACCGAGATCATCCGCATCGCGCTCGCCGACGGCTGGCGGCCGAAGCGCACGGTCAAGTTCATGGGCTACTCGGCCGAGGAAGTGGGCCTGCGCGGCTCGAACGCGATCGCGCAGTCGTTCCGCAGCCGCAACCTCGACGTCGTCGGCGTGCTGCAGCTGGACATGACCAACTACGGCGCCGGCAGCGCGTACGCCATGCGGCTGATGACCGACAACTCGAACCCGACGCTGCAGGGCTTCGTCACCCGCCTGTTCGACACCTACCTCGCGCCGCTGGGCCTGAGCCGCGGCACCGACACCTGCGGCTACGCCTGCTCCGACCACGCCTCGTGGACCGCGGCGGGCTACCCGGCGGCGATGATGGCCGAACCGACCTTCTTCACCCGCCTGCACACCACCACCGACACGCTGGCCTACATGGGCAACCGCGCCGCGGTCAGCGTCAACTTCGCCAAGCTGGGCCTGGCCTTCGTCGGCGAACTCGGCAAGACGCATGTCGCGACGCCGCGGCGGCGAAACGGCTCGCAGCCGCTGGCGCCGGGCAGCGCGGCGAGCGCGGCAACGATGGAGCCCGCGGCCGCGGCCCGCCTCCCGCAGCCGGTGCGGCAAACCGCCGTGCGGAAAGCCCCTTCCAGGATGTTCGCGCCGCTGCTGCGCCTGCCCCCGCGCGACACCGAACCCCGGGATCTGTAGGAGCGGCTTCAGCCGCGACCGGGCGTTCGACGGGATCCATGCAGAGGGTCGCGGCTGAAGCCGCTCCTGCATGCGGGCCGGATCAACCGGCGCATCCAACACTATCGGGTGCTGCAAAGGCCGACGGCATCCGCCCGGCTACATCTGCCCGGTCGGCTCCAGCTCCGCGGGCGCCGGCGGACAGGCCGGCGGCGTCCGCCCGCGACGGGTCTCCCAGCGCCAGAACACCCAGCCCACCAGCACGAAGGCCGCTGCCAGCAGCGCGAGGTGCATCGGATCGTGGCTGGCCAGCGGCGACAGCACGCCGGCGACGAGCGCATTGAGCACCAACCCGGTGAACGCCTGCAGCGACGAGGCCGAGCCGCGCTGGCGCGGGTACATGTCGAGGATCGCGAGCGTGACGATCGGGAACACCAGCGCAATGCCGAAGGCGTTGAGCGTCATCGGCAGTACCGCCCAAGGCACCGTCGGCTGCCCGGCCAGCGCGCTGTAGGCGATGTTCGCCAGCACCGCCACGCCGCTGCAGGCGAAGCCGATGTTCACCAGCCGCGTGCCGCTGATCCGCCCCGCCGCGCGGCCCGACACGAACGCGCCGAGCATCATGCCGCTGATCATCGGGATGAAGAACCAGCCGAACTGGCGCTCGTCGAGCTTGAGCAGGTCCAGCACGAACGCCGGCGCGGAGGCGATGTACAGGAACAGCGCCGCGAAATTGAACGCGCCCGCGGCGGCGAGCCGCTGGAAGCGCGAATTGAGCGCGATGTAGGCGTAGTCGCGCAGCAGCTTCTTCGGCGCCGGCGGCAGGCGCGACTCGCGCGGCAGCGTCTCCGGCAGCCAGCGCCACGTCGCCAGCAGCAACAGCACCGAGAAGCCGACCAGGAACCAGAAGATCAGCGGCCAGCGCCCCCAGCCGAGCAGCCAGCCGCCGATCACCGGCGCGATCGCCGGCGCGGCGCCGAAGATCATCGACACCTGGCTCATCAGGCGCTGCGCGTCGTCGCCGTGCAGCACGTCGCGGATCACCGCGCGCCCGACGATCAGGCCGACGCCCGCCGACAGGCCCTGCAGCGCGCGGAACGCGAGCAGGGTGACGAGGTCCCCAGCCAGCGCGCAGCCGACCGAAGCCAGCGTGAACACCGCCAGCCCCGCGAGGATCACGCGCTTGCGCCCGACGATGTCCGACAGCGGCCCGTGCACCAGGCTCATCACCGCGTAGGCGATCAGGTACACGCTGATCGTCTGCTGCATCGCCAGCTTGTCGGCGCCCAGGTCCGCGCCCATCACAGGGAACGCCGGGAAGATGGTGTCGATCGAGAACGGCCCGAACATCGCCAGGCCGGCGAGCAGCAGCGCCAGGCGGCGCAGGTTCGGCGCGGCGGCGTTCATCGCGGCGGCACGCCGCCGGCATCGGATTCCGCCGCGTCGTGGTCGACCGGCCCGGGTTCGCCGGGCCGGAAGGGCCGGATCCCCACGATGGCTTCGATCGGCACCACCTCGGCACGCCGTTCGTCGATGCTCCAGAGGAATACGAATGCGCTGCTGGTGCCGAGCATGCGCCACGCGCCCGGAGCCGGTTGCGGCTCGCCGGCCAGCCTGAATTCGACGCCGCCGGTCCTGCCGCGCTGGATGTCGGTCGCGCGGAAATTGCTGTGGCTGAACAGCAGCGCGACCATCAGGAACAGGCTCAGGATCGTCGCCACGGTCTCCGGATGCAGGCCGAAGTACGCCCACCAGTCGCTGCGCTTGGGCACCAGCAGGCGACCCCACCAGCGCGACTGCAGCCGATCCGCCCGCTGCGGATATCGCTGCCGCCAGCGATCGGGCAACAATGCGATCGCCGACATCGCGATCAGGGCCACCAGCAGGGTCAGGTATTGCGGGCTGCGCAGCCCGGCGACGAAATAGTCGCTGCTCTGCATGTACTCCAGGATCGGGATCTCGAAACGGCGGTAGAACCAGTAGCTGTCGATCAGCCCGACGATGGACACGAACACGTAGCTGCAGGTCACCAGCAGCATCGGCTCGCGCCGGAACACGTCCCACAGCCCGCGGACGACGGACCTGTCCTCGCCGGCCGGAACGGGCGCGGGGCGGTCCGCCGGCGGGTCGGAGGCTGGCTGCTCGGTCGGAATGCTCACCTGGGTCCTCGTGGGGGAAATCGGTTCAGGTTAACAACTTCCGGGGCGGCGGGCCCCGGCCGGACTCGACCGGCTATAATTCCGCCCGCAATCTGGTGGGAGAAGCGCGGGCCACGGCCGGCGCTGCCGAAGGCGCAAACGCCCGTAATCGCTCAGGCCCGATACCACCGAGGCGACAAACACTCTGGAGAGACCGACCGGCATTGCCGGAACCGGCGCCGAAGGGGCACGAAGCGCGCGATCCTCGTCGGCGCGCTTCCAAACTCTCAGGCAAAAGGACAGAGGGGCACCTCCGCATGGAACGCCCGCATCGTCGTTCCAGCGCAAGCTGGAACCCATTCTGACTTTCGCCCTGCAAGCAACGGCAAGAGCAGAATGGATTCCGGCTTTCGCCGGAATGACGGCAGCGGGACTCCAGCGGCGCCCTTCCCTCTCCGGTGCCTCCGCCATGTCCAAGCCTTCCCTGCGCGACCTCGAACACCACGACGCCTTCGTCGAGCGCCACATCGGTCCCAACGACGCCGAGATCGCGCAGATGCTGCGCGCGGTCGGCCACGATTCGCTCGACGCGATGACCGACGCGATCGTCCCGGGCAGCATCAAGGCCACCGGCACGCTCGACCTTCCCGGCGGCATGACCGAAGTCGAGGCACTGGCGAAGATCCGCGCCATCGCCGGCAGGAACGACGTCTTCCGCAGCTTCATCGGCCAGGGCTACCACGGCACGCACACGCCGAACGTCATCCTGCGCAACGTGCTCGAGAACCCGGCCTGGTACACGGCCTACACGCCCTACCAGGCCGAGATCTCGCAGGGCCGCATGGAAGCGCTGATCAACTTCCAGCAGATGTGCGCCGACCTGACCGGCATGGACATCGCCAACGCCTCGCTGCTGGACGAGGCCACCGCCGCGGCCGAGGCGATGACCCTGGCCAGGCGCTCGGCCAAGTCGAAGTCCAATGTCTTCTTCGTCGCCGACGACGTGCACCCGCAGACGCTGGAAGTGGTGCGCACCCGCGCCGACGGCCTCGGCATCGAACTGCAGGTCGGGCCGGCCGCGGATGCCGCGACCGCCGACAGCTTCGGCGTGCTGCTGCAGTACCCCGACACCTACGGCCGCATCGGCGACCATGCCGCCGTCGCCGACGCGGTGCACGCGCGCGGCGCGCTGGTCGCGGTCGCCACCGACCTGCTCGCGCTGACCCTGCTCAAGGCGCCGGGCGAATGGGGCGCGGACATCGTCGTCGGCAATTCGCAGCGCTTCGGCGTGCCGTTCGGCTTCGGCGGCCCGCACGCGGCGTTCATGGCCTGCCGCGACGCGTTCAAGCGCTCGATGCCCGGTCGCCTGATCGGCGTCTCCATCGACGCCGAAGGCAAGCCCGCCTACCGCCTCACCCTGCAGACGCGCGAACAGCACATCCGCCGCGAGAAGGCGACCTCCAACATCTGCACCGCGCAGGTGCTGCTGGCGGTGATGGCGGCGATGTACGCCGTCTACCACGGCCCCGAGGGCCTGGTCCGCATCGCCCGCCGCACCCACCGCTACGCCGCGATCCTCGCCGCCGCGCTGCGCCAGGCCGGCGTGTCGGTCGGCGAGCAGTTCTTCGACACCCTGCACGTCACCGGCGTCGATGCCGACAGCATCCACCTCTACGCCAGCCACCAGCGCATCAACCTGCGCAAGATCGACGCGGCCAGCGTCGGCATCAGCCTCGACGAGACCACCACCCGCGCCGACCTCGCCGCGCTGGCGAAGATCTTCGGCGCCGACCTGACCGATGGCGCGATCGAAGCGCTCGACGCCACCACCGCCGACGCCCTGCCCGCGTCGCTGCTGCGCGAATCGAAGTTCCTGATCCACCCGGTGTTCAACACCCACCACAGCGAGCACGAACTGCTGCGCTACCTGCGCGCGCTGGCCGACAAGGACCTGGCGATGGACCGCACGATGATCCCGCTGGGCTCGTGCACGATGAAGCTCAACGCCACCGCCGAGATGATCCCGGTGACGTGGCCGGAGTTCGCCAACATCCACCCGCTGGCGCCGGCGTCGCAGACCCGCGGCTACCAGGAACTGGTCGATTCGCTGGAGGCGATGCTGGTCGAGATCACCGGCTACGACGCGGTCAGCTTCCAGCCCAACTCCGGCGCCCAGGGCGAATACGCCGGCCTGCTGGCGATCCGCGCGTACCACGCCTCGCGCGGCGAAGGCCACCGTGACATCTGCCTGATCCCCGAGTCCGCGCACGGCACCAACCCCGCCTCGGCGCAGCTGGTCGGCATGAAGGTCGTGGTGACCCGGTGCGACGCCAACGGCAACGTCGACCTCGACGACCTGCGCGCGCAGGCGGAGAAGCATTCGGCCAACCTCGCCGCGCTCATGATCACCTACCCGTCCACGCACGGCGTGTTCGAGGAGGACATCGTCGCCATCTGCGAAACCGTGCACGCGCACGGCGGCCAGGTGTACACCGACGGCGCCAACATGAACGCGCTGGTCGGCGTGGCCAAGCCCGGCAAGTGGGGCTCGGACGTCTCCCACCTCAACCTGCACAAGACCTTCTGCATCCCGCACGGCGGCGGCGGTCCCGGCGTCGGCCCCTGCGCGGTGAAGTCGCACCTGGCGCCCTTCCTGCCCCAGGGCCACCGCGATGCCGACGGCACGGTCGGACAGGTCTCGGCCGCCGCGCATGGCAGCGCCTCGATCCTCCCCATCAGCTGGATGTACATCGCCCTGATGGGCAAGGCCGGCCTGCGCAAGGCCTCCCAGGTCGCCCTGCTCAACGCCAACTACATCTCGAAGCGGCTGGCGCCGCACTACCGCACCCTCTACACCGGCCGCAACGGCTTGGTCGCGCACGAGTGCATCCTCGACCTGCGCCCGCTGGAGAAGGCGACGGGCGTGAGCGCCGAGGACGTCGCCAAGCGCCTGATCGACTTCGGCTTCCACGCGCCGACGCTGAGCTTCCCGGTCGCGGGCACGCTGATGGTCGAACCGACCGAGAGCGAATCGCTGCACGAGCTCGATCGATTCATCGACGCGATGATCCAGATCCGCGACGAGATCCGCGCGATCGAGGAAGGCAAGCTCGACCGCGACGACAACCCGCTCAGGCACGCGCCGCACACCGCGAACGCGGTCGCCGCCAGCGAGTGGATCCACGCCTACCCGCGCGAACTGGCCGTGTTCCCGCTGGCGTCCCTGCGCCAGCAGAAGTACTGGCCCCCGGTCGCGCGCGTGGACAACGTGCACGGCGACAAGAACGTGTTCTGCGCCTGCATCCCAGTGGATGCGTACAAGGACGACGCCGTCGAGGCCTGATCGCCTGCCCCATCGGCCTTGCCGGCTCATCTGGGGAGCTCACATGCCGTCATCCCGGCGCAAGCCGGGATCCATGGCGCCGTTGACTTCAAGTCCCGGGAAATCGACTGCGAAGATCAAGATGGATGACCAGCGCTTCGCGCTGTTGAAAAGCGCCTCCGGCTTGCGCCGGGACGACGGCAGCGACCTGCGGTCGTCCCGCAGGCGATGCAATCACTCCCGCCACTTCGTCGCATCCACGCGCGGGTGTTTTTTTCACCAAAGTGTCACGAAGCGAGTCACCACGCGCCCCCGGGCTGATTGTTCAATCGTCCCTCCACAAGCTTGTCCACAGGCATCGTGGATAAGTCGCATGCGAGTGCAACCGCGCACGCCGGGGCTTGACAAATCCGGCCCGAAACACGCGCGCCCTGCCGACGCGCCCGGCGTTGCCGATCAGCGCGACATCCGTTCGAACGAGAACAGCTTCGCCAGCGGATGCGGCTTGCGTTCGACGGCCGCGCGCAGCAGCCCCGCGCCGATCATCGAATAGGTGATGCCGTTGCCGCCGTAGGCCATGGCGAACAGCACGCGCGGGCCGTGTTGCGCATGCGCGCCGAAGAACGGCAGCCCGTCCTCCGTTTCGGCGAACGTGCCCGCCCACGAGAACGCGGGCTGCAGCGGCAGGTGCGGGAACATCTTCGACACGCGCTTGAGCAGGATGCGCGCCTTCTTCTCGACGCGGGCGTCGCGCCTGGCCGGGATGTCGACGGCGTCGTCCTCGCCGCCGACCAGCAGGCGATGATCGCCGGTGGGGCGCATGTACAGGTACGGCCGCGCCGATTCCCAGACCATGGTCCGGCTTAATTCACCGAGCACTGCCGGATCGATGGGGTCGGTGATGAACGCGTAGCTGCTGCGGTTGCGCGCGACGTCCTGCTTCAGCCACTGCTGGTTCGCGTAGCCCGCCGCGAACACGACGTGGCCGGCGCGAATGCTGGCACCCTGCGCCGTCGTCGCGACGATGCCGCGCGAGGTGGTCCGCACGTGGCGGACGACGGTGCGGTCGAACACGCCGCCGCCGCGGCGCTGCAGCCTCCCGAGCAGGCGATAGGCCATGCGGTAGGGATCGAGGTGGGCGCCGAGCAGGCTGAGGATCGCGGCCGGCGCCTCGATGCCGTAGCGCGCCTTGAGGTCCTCCGGCGGCAGCCACTCCACGTCGAAGCCGTGCTTCGCGCGCAGGGCGTATTCCTCGCTCAAGTCGCGCGCATCGCGCCGCCTGCTGGCGAAGTACAGGCTCTGCGCCTCGCCGAAGCCGGCGTCGCGCAGGTCGCGGGCCAGCGCCCGCAGGGCCGGGATCGCCGACGCGCAGGCGCGATAGGCCAGCACCGCATCGTCCTCGCCGTACTGCTTCGCGAGGTCGACCATGTGCGTGTCGATCTCGTACTGCAGCAGGCCCGTGCTCGCTGCACTGCTGCCCCAGGCGATGTCGCGCTGCTCGACCACGGCCACGTCGTGGCCGTGCCGCGCGAGTTCGTCGGCCGCGAGCGCGCCGGTGATGCCGCCGCCGACCACCAGCACGTCGCAGCGCAGGTCCCGCTCCAGCGGCGGGAACGCCTGCATCAGGCCGTTCTTGACCGCCCACCAGGGATAACCGCTCTTGAGATCCATGCGCGATCGGCGATGCGTCAGCGCGGCGTGCGCTTGCGCGGCGCACGCCGTCCCGCGGGCAAGGGTTCACCCGCGTCGTCGTAGGCCGGCGGGGAATAGAAGTTCAGCGTCTTCAGCGGCGTGCGCCCGGTGTTGCGGATCTCGTGCCGTTCGCGCCGCTCGATCGCCAGCAGGCTGCCGGCGCGCAGCGTCCGGCGGGCGCCGTCGACGATCGCCACGCCGCTTCCCGACACCACGTACACCCACTGGTCCGCGCCGCGGTGGAAGTTGTCCGGGCCGCCTTCGCTGCCGCCGGGCGGGATCACCATCTCCGCCGCCTGCACCTTGCGCAGCGCGAACGCCGGGCGAAAGCCCTTGCCGAACCCCAGGTGCTTCGACTGCATCGCGCCGCCCTTGCGATCATGGTGCGCGCACCTTGGCCGATGCGCCGTCAACGCGCCGCGAAGCGTCCGGCCTCAAGGCGCGGCCACCGGGCCGAACGGCTTGTCGTCCTCCACCAGCCAGCCCTTCCATTCCCCGGTCCGCAGGTCCAGCGACACCAGCCCTTCGCGCTGGTCGCTCATGCCCGGCGGGGCATCGTCCCAGTCGCCGAACAGCAGCAGGCGACCGGGCAGTTCCCAGCGATTGCCGAGTTCCTCGAACGGCAGCGTCGTCGTCCAGACTTCGCGGAAGCCGCCGTCCAGCCGCGCCAGCGCCAGCTTTCCCTGCGCGTCGAGCCGGGTGCGATGCAGCACCAGCACGCCATCTGGTTCCGACAGCCGCAGCGGCGGCCGCACGGCCGGCTTCCAGTGGCGTCCACGCTGGACGTACGCGGGTTCGCCGGGCACGGGGGATGCCTTCAGCATCGCACCCTGCAGCCAGGCCTCCGTGCTGGGGACCGGATCGAGCGCCACGATCCGTTCATGGCTGCCCTCGCTGAACTCCCGAGTGCGGCCCGTGCGCGCGACGCGGAAGGTGCGCCGCGCCGTCGCCCCCTCGTCGTCGATCTCCACGGAATCGGCGAAGTGGTCGCCCCATTGGTCGTTCTCGCCGTCCTTGGCTTCCTTCTCGCCCAGCAGGCCGATCCAGCGGCCGTCGAAGATGCCGTGCCTGACGCCGAAGTCCTTCGTCCGGAATCCGCCGTTCCAGGTGCCGGTCATGTAGTTGGCGTTGCGGAACCGTTCGTCGTCGGCGATCTCGTAGGGCACCATGCGCAGGTCCGGCAGCGTGATCCGCATGTGCCGCGCGTCGGCCAGCGTGACCACGATCTCGCCCGTCCACGTGTAGTACTTCAGTTCGAGCGGGAACAGGCCGGCCAGTCCGGGATTCGCCTGTTCCAGCCGCGCACGGTCCGCGACCGTCGAAGCGTCCTCCGCCGACAGCGCGACCAGTTCGTCGTGCAGCCAGACCCAGACCACGTCTTCCTGCTGGCCGAGGATGCGGATGAGCGCGCCATGGCCGCCGGCATCGTCCCTGATGATCTTCAGCGTCTTCAGCCACAGGCGATCCGCCGTCGCCGGATCGTGCGCCTGCAGCCGCAGGTGGGTGTAGTACTCGCTCCGCACGCGGCCGAAGCCGTGGCGGCCGCCGCCGACGTACCGGGAACGCTCCTCCTCCTGCAGGTTCGCGATCCACAGCGCCTGCCGGCCCTGCACCTGCACCAGTCCTGGCGGACCGGTGCGCGCGGGCGGTTCGAACGCGCTCTGCAGGCACCCCGCCAGCGCGAACGCGACCGCGACGACCGGCACGATCGCGCCCGCAGCCGTCCATTTGCGCTTCCGTCCCGCCATCCCGCCACCCCGATGCCGGCCGCTCCTGCTGCAACTACGCGGCCCGGCACGGGGAGCGGCCAGCCGACGCCGCGTTCACGCCCCTGCCGGCATCGTGGCGAGGTTTCCGGATCCTGCGAAGCCATGCCAGACAACATCTACGATGCCCTGCGCGAGAGCCACGAACGCCAGCGCTCGCTGTGCCGCAAGCTGCTGCGCTCGCCGCCGCACACCGAACGGCGCATCGCGCTGTTCACCGACCTGCGCATCGAACTGGCCGCGCACGCCGCCGCCGAGGAACGCTTCCTCTACGCGCCGATCCTGATGCACGACGCGGGCCTCGATTCCTCGCGCCACGCGCTGCACGAGCACCACGAGCTCGACGAGATCGTCGAGGACATGCAGGTGATCGACAAGGCCGGCGCCGGCTGGATGGCGAAGGCGCGCAAGCTGTCGAAGAAGGTGCACCACCACCTGCGCGAGGAGGAGACGAAGTTCTTCCAGGTCTCGGGCAAGCTGCTCGGCGCCGCGCAGAAGGACCGGCTCGCGAAACAGTACCGCCGCGACTACGCGCGCATGCGCAAGTCGCTCGAGGACTGACCGCGTCCGCGGACCGTCTTTTTCCGCCCTGCAGATACCCGAGGAATCCACCCATGAAGCTTTCCATCGCCGTACTCGTCGGCAGCCTGCGCAAGGATTCGTTCAACGCGAAGTTCGCGGACGCGCTTGCCACGCTCGCGCCCGACGGCGTCGCTTTCCCGCGCCTGCGCATCGACGACCTGCCGCCCTACAACCAGGACGACGACCAGGCACAGCCGGCCGCCGCGAAGCGCCTGAAGCAGGCGATCCGCGAGGCCGACGGCGTGCTGTTCGTGACCCCGGAGTACAACCGTTCGGTACCCGGCGTGCTGAAGAACGCGATCGACCATGCGTCGCGCCCGTATGGCGACAGCGCCTTCGCCGGCAAGCCTGCCGGCGTGATCGGCGTGTCGGTCGGCGCGATCGGCACCGCCTGCGCGCAGCAGCACCTGCGCACCATCCTCGCCTACCTCGACATGCCGACGCTGGGACAGCCGGAGGCGTTCCTGAAGGCGGACGAGGTCCTCGACGACAAGGGCGGCATCGCCGGCGACAGCCGCGAGTTCCTCCAGGGCTGGATGGACGCCTACCTCGACTGGGTGAAGCGTCACACCTGACGTGGGAGCGCCTTCAGGCGCGATTGCATCCCGGAGCCGGAGTCGCATCGCGCCTGAAGGCGCTCCCGCGTCCCGGCGTCGGTTGCTCCTTTCGACCCGGGTCGGCGTCAGGTCTTCGCGCCACGCCGGCGACCGCGCCCTGGCGCGACCGGCTCCGCGACGCCAGCCGCTGCCGACAGGCGCATCGCCAGCCCGCGCACGTGCTCCGCCAGTTCCGCGGGCTCCAGCACGCTGAAGTCCACGCCCAGCATGGCGAGGTGGTAGGCCATCGCCTCGTGCCGCTGCGCACCGACCTCCAGTTCGCAGGTTTGCGCATCGATCCGCTTCAGGCGTCCGACCGAGGGCGGGATCCGCTCGCGCATCCGCGCCAGCGGCGCGTGCAGCAGGATGCGCGCCTTGACCGCGTACGGCTGCACCGAGATCGCGCGCGAGACGAAGGCCGCCGCATCCCCGCCCGGCACCTTGCGCGGCAGGAAACGCTCGCCGGCGCGGGGCGTGCCGACGATGCGATCGATGCGGAACGTGCGCCAGTCCCCGCGTACGACGTCCCAGGCCAACAGGTACCAGCGCGCACCGGTGGAGACCAGCGCGTGCGGCTCGGCGTCGCGCTCACTGGCGCGCCCCTGCTGGTCGGCATAGCCGAAGCGCAGGCGCTGCAGCCCGCGGCACGCGCCCGCCAGCGCCACCAGGCGTTCGTGCGGCACGCTGGGTCCCTCGGCCCCGAGCGGCTGCACCGCCGCGTGCAGGTTGCGCACGCGCGTGCGCAGCCGCGCCGGCATCACCTGTTCGAGCTTGGCGAGCGCGCGCAGCGCCGAATCCTCCATGCCGGAGACCGTGCCCGCGGTGGCCAGCCGCAATCCCAGCGAAACCGCCAGCGCCTCGTCGTCGTCGAGCAGCAGCGGCGGCAGGTTGCTGCCGGCCGCGAGCTGGTAGCCGCCGGCCAGCCCGGAGCTGGACTCCACCGGATAACCGAGGCTGCGCAGGCGATCGACGTCGCGCCGCACGGTGCGGCCGGTGACCTCCAGCCGCGCGGCCAGTTCCCGTCCCGGCCAGAAGCGTCGGGATTGCAGCAGGGCCAGCAGGCGCAGCAGGCGGGAGGACGTGTCGAGCATGGTGCTCAGGATGCCACGAGTCGAGGACAGAATCTGTCCGCAAAGATGTCTAGCCTGTCCCTGTGCCAGATGCGGATCGTTTTCGTCGAGGCACCGGTCGTTCCCCTTCTTTCCACAACTACTGCAAGGAGCCCGCCATGTCCCTGAAACTCTTCGCCGCCCCGATGTCCAGCGCCACGCCTGTGGTCAACGCCATTGCCGAACTCGGGATCGACTGCGAGATCGTCATGCTCGATCTCTCCTCCCGCGAGCAGAAGCAGCCGGCCTATCTGGCGGTCAACCCGCATGGCGTCGTGCCGACGCTCGTCGTCGATGGCACGCCGCTGTTCGAGGCCGTCGAGATCATGCAGTGGCTGGGCGACCGCCATGGCGTCGAGCGCGGACTGTGGCCGGCGGCCGACACGCCGGCGCGGCTGGTCGCGCTGTCGTGGACCAGTTGGGCCTACGTCAGCTACGGCGCGCTCATCAACGTGCTGAATTTCTCGCAAAGCCCGCATGCCGACGCCCGCCTGCACCATCCGCCGCTCGCCGCGGAAGCGCTGAAGCAGCTCGATGCCGCGCTCGGCCGGCTCGACGCGCAGCTGGCGAATACGCCGTTCCTGCTCGGCGACGCGTTCTCGCTCGCCGACCTGATCGTCGCTAGCGTCGTCACCTACAGCACCTATTGCGGCGTGTCCGTCGACGGACATGCCAACGTGCAGCGCTGGCTGCAGGCGTTCCAGTCGCGTCCGGCCTACCGCAAGACCTGGATGGGGGAATCCGCGGCCGCGTGACGCACTGCCCCCTCTGGAACATTGCAGGAGCGCCTTCAGGCGCGACGCCGTTCGTCACGACGTCGAAAGCTTCACGAAAAGCATCGCGCCTGAAGGCGCCCCTACAGTGGAGATCGATTTTCCGGATGGACGCGGAACACCACGCTGATGCGCGGCGCGGCATGGCGCGCCTTCGGGATTCCGTGCTCGTGGCTGGTCTGCATCGCGTGGCTCATGCAGAGCAGGCTGCCCGGCGCCAGGTCGACGGCGATGCGATCGGCATGGTCCGCCGCCGAGCGGATCAGCATGCGCCGCGGCGCGCCGAGCGACACCAGCGCGATCGGATGCCCCTCCCGCAGCGAGTGCAGCTTGTCGCCGTGCATGGCCACACTGTCGCGGCCATCGCGGTAGAAGTTCATGCCGATCGCGTTGAACGGCGCCGGCACCCGTTCGCGCACGCGCGCCAGCATCTCCGCCAGCGGCAGGGCGTCGGGCAGCGCGTCGACCGCGTATCCCGCGAGCAGGCGCGGCACGTCGACGATGCGGTCGTACATCGGGCGGCGGGCCTGCCGCCAGTCCGCTCCCGAGGCGAGGGTCGCGAACCAGCGCCGCGCGGTCGCCGGATCCACGAACCCCGGCCAATAGCGCGCCCCGCCCTGCGCGTCCTCCACCAGCGGCAGCATCGCGGGGACGAACAGGTCGTCGCGGGCGATCGATGCGGTGCGCATGCGCGGACTCAATGGAAATCGCGCGAGCTGGTGCGCAGTTCGCCGAGCAGGTGGCTGAAATCCTGCAGGTCGCTGGCAATCAGGTGCTGCACGCCGTCGACATGCTCCCAGCGCCCGCGCACGGCCAGCAGCCGCGCGCCGAGCAGCGCCTTGCGCCGGCGCAGCGCGACGTGCGACCACACCACCACGTTGACCATGCCATGCTCGTCCTCGAGCGTGACGAAGATCGTACCCTTCGCGGTTCCCGGCCGCTGGCGCTGGGTGACGATGCCGGCCGCGTACGCGCCGCGCCCGTGCGGCAGTTCGCGCAGCTGGCGCGAGTCGAGCACGCGTTGCCGCTGCAGGCGTTCGCGCAGCAGCGACAGCGGATGTGCGCCGAGGGTCAGGCCGATCGAACGATAGTCGGAGGTGACGTCCTCGCCGGTGGTCGGCGCCGGCAGCGCGATCGCGTCCTCGTCAGGGCTGCCGGGCAGCAGCGGGCGCTGCCGCTCGATGCCGGCCACCGCCCAGCGCGCGGCGTGGCGATGGCCGGCGAGCGACGCCAGCGCACCGGCCTCGGCCAGCGCATGGCGCGCCTTCTCGTCGAGCCGCGCGCGCAGGCACAGGTCGCGCACGTCGGCGAACGGGCGCTGCGCGCGCGCGGCGACGATGGCGCTGGCGACGTCTTTCGCGATGCCTTTCACCTGCCGCAGGCCGAGCCTGAGCGCGGGCTGGCCGCCGTCATCGACGCCGCGCCGCGCATGCCCGCCTTCGAGCGTGTTGTCCCAGTCGCTGCAGGTCACGTCGACCGCAAGAATCGCCACTCCGACGCGATCGCCCTTGCCGCGCCGCGCGTCCTGCACGATCTCGCTGGGCGAATAGAACCCCATCGGCTGCGCATTCAGCAGCGCGCAGGCGAACGCCGCCGGCTCGTGCCGCTTCAGCCAACTGCTGATGTAGACCAGCTTGGCGAACGAGGCCGCGTGGCTCTGCGGGAAGCCGTAGGAACCGAAGCCCTTGATCTGTTCGAAGATCTGGTCGATGAACTCCGACGAATAGCCCTTGCCTTCCATCAGCTCGCGGATGCGGACGCGGTGCGGCTCCATGTCGCCGCCCCGCTTCCACGCCGCCATCGAGCGGCGCAGCTGGTCGGCCTCGTGCGGCAGGTAGCCCGCGTGGATCATCAGTTCCATCACCTGTTCCTGGAACAAGGGGATGCCCAGCGTCGGACCCAGGATTTGCTCCACGCCCTCGGATGGATAACTCACCAGCGTCCTGTCCTTCCGGCGCTTCAGGTACGGATGCACCATCCCGCCCTGGATCGGGCCGGGGCGGACGATGGCGACTTCGACCACGAGATCGAAGAAATCCTTCGGCTTCAGCCGCGGCAGCATGCTCATCTGCGCCCGCGACTCGATCTGGAACACGCCGATGGTGTCCGCCGCCTGGATCATCGCGTAGGTGTCCGTATCGCCTCCCGGCAGCAGCGCCGGATCGATCCCGTAGCCTCGATGCTTCTCCACCAGGGAGATCGCCTTGCGAATGCAGGTCAGCATGCCAAGGGCGAGGCAGTCGACCTTGAGCAGGCCCATCGTCTCGAGATCGTCCTTGTCCCACTGGATGATCGTGCGATCCGGCATCGCCGCGTTCTCCACGGGCACCACGGTCGAGAGCGGCGCGTCGCTGATGACGAACCCACCGACGTGCTGGGACAGGTGCCGCGGGTGGTCGCGCAGCTGTTTCGTCAGCGCGAGTACGCGCCGGATCAGCGGATTGCCGGGATCGAACCCGGCTTCGCGCAGGCGCTGTTCCATGGGCGCCTTGCCGTTGCCCCAGCCGTAGCATTCGGCCAGCAGCGTGACCTGGTCGGGCGGCAGGCCGAAGGCCTTGGCGACGTCGCGCACCGCGCTCTTGCCGCGGTAGCTGATCACCGTCGCCGCCAGCGCCGCGCGGTGCCGGCCGTATTTGGCATAGACGTACTGGAGCACTTCCTCGCGACGTTCGTGTTCGAAATCCACGTCGATGTCCGGCGGCTCGTTGCGCGCGCGCGACAGGAAGCGGGAAATCAGCAGCCGCGTTTCGGAAGGATCCACCGCGGTGATGCCCAGCGCATAGCACACCGCCGAGTTGGCGGAAGAGCCGCGTCCCTGGCAGAAGATGCCTTCCGACTTCGCGAAACTGACGATGTCCTCGACCGTCAGGAAGAACGCCTCGTACTTCAGTTCCTCGATGAGCGCCAGCTCCTCGTCGATGTCGCGACGGACCTTCTCGGGAAACTCACGGCCCTTCCAGCGCTTGCGGATCCCCTTTTCCGTCAGGGCCCTCAGCCAGCTGGTCGGCGTGTGTCCCTCCGGAACGAGCTCCACCGGATAGCCGTACTTAAGGTCCTTCCTGAGATTGAACGTGCAGCGCCGCGCCAGTTGCACGGCGTTGTCCAGCAATACGTGTCCGCTTTCCACGGTACCGTAGATGTTGCCCAATGCCTGCCGCTTGCGCAGGTGGCGTTCTCCGTTGCGGAACAGGTGCGCGCCGCATTCCGCCAGCGGTATGCCATGGCGGATCGCGGTCATCGTGTCCTGCAGCATGCGGCGGCGGCGCACGTCCATGTGCACGTCGCCCGCGGCGACCGGCGTCATCTCCAATTGCACGGCCAGCGCGAGCAACTGCCGCAGGCGTGCGGCATCGTCCTGCTCGCGGTGCAGTTCGACGGCGACATGGGCGCGCGTGCCGAACAGGCCGCGCAGCCATCGCGCCTGCGTCATGTCCGGCTCGCGGCCGGGAATCCACAGCGCGAACAGGCCGGATACCTCGGGATCGATGCCTGCCAGCATGTCGACAACATCCGTGCGCGACAGCCGGTACGTGCCCTTTTTCGCGTCGCCTCGCCGGCCGCGGGTGATCAGCTCGCACAGCCGCGTGTAGCCGGACGGTTTCTCCACCAGCAGCACGAGTTTCGTGTCGCAGGCGAGCGTGAATTCGCTGCCCACCACCAGCCGGACGCCGGTGGCCTCCGAGGCCTCGAGCGCGCGCACGATGCCCGCCAGCGAGCATTCGTCGGTGATCGCCAGCGCTTCGTAGCCGCACTGCCTGGCGCGGCCGAACAGCTCCGTCGCGCTCGCCGCGCCGCGCAGGAACGAGAAGTCCGACAGGCAGTGGAGTTCGGCGTAGGCGGGCAGGCCGTCGTCCTGAGGCGGGTCGTCGTTGGCCGCGCGCAGGCCGAGCTGCTGCGCGACTTCCCATGCGCGCGGCGGACGCCCGCCGGGGCCGTCCTCCTGGCTCACGGCGTTTCCCTTGGCGGGGTTGCCGCCGGCAAATGCGCCTGCCCACACGAAGCACCGCGCAAAAGAACGCCATGCGCCGACAGGACGCTCACGCAAACCACCCGTGCAGCATCCAGCCGCCCTGCTCGCCCGGCGGCGCGAAGGCCCAGGCGCGCTGGCCCTGCGAGGTTTCGAGGACGTAATAGTCGCGGCGCGCGTCCCCGCCGTCCCACCAGCCGCTTTCCAACCGCTCCGGGCCGGAGACGATGCGCGGATGCGGGTCGCGCAGCGGCACCGGTCGCGGCAGCAGCCATGCCGGACGCGCCGGGCGCGGCGGCGCCTCGTCGATGCGCGCATCGTCGCCCTCGACGCGACGCCAGGCGCGGTCCGGCCGTGGGTCACCCGCCGGGGCCACGCGGTACACCGCTTCGTCGCCCAGCCGCGCGCGCAGGCGCTCGCGCAGCTGCGACCACGGCAGCTGCTGCCGGCTGCGCGTGTCGAACAGGTCGCGCGAAGCCGGCAGGAACGGCGGCAACTCGCGCGCGAGCAGCCGCACGCCGACGACCGGCCTGTCGAGTTGCACGCGTTCGAGCCGGCTGCGGGTCAGTTCGAACAGCATCGCAGGTTCGCGCTCCGGCGCCAGCAGGCCGACGTCCACGTCGGTGTGGCCGGCTTCGTGCTCCAGCCGCAGCACGAAGCGCTGCACGCCGCCGTCGCGGATCGACAGGTAGGTGCACAGGTCGCCGATCAGGCGCCGCAAGGGGAACAGCAGCGCCATGTGGCTCTCGACCTCGTAGCCGAGCTCCACGCGCGCATCGAAATGGTCGGGCGGTGCATGGAAGGCGAGCGGATCGTCGGCCTGCCCGTAGAGGCGGTCGAGATGTTCGAGCAACGGCAGGCCGAAACGCCGGCGCACGGCATCGCGCGGCAGGCCGCGCAGCGTGCGCAGGTCGCGGATGCCCATGCGCTGCAGGCGCTCGCCGCCGTCGTCGGGCAGGCGCGCGCGGCGCACCGGCACGCGGTCGAGCATCCGTGCCATCGCGCCTGGCTGCGGCAATGCCAGTCCGTCCTGCAGTCCGGCGAACACGTGCGCGGCGCGCGGCGTGGGCGCCAGCGCGATGCGGTGGCTGAAGCCGAGCGCAGCCAGTTCCTCGCGCAGGCGCGCCTCGATCCGCGGCCACGGGCCGAGCAGCCGGAAACTCGCGCGCACCTCCAGCACGATGCAGCCCGGCCACTGCGCGCTGACCAGCGAACTGTGCCGGTAGGCCCATGCGGCGAGGAAGCGCTGCCAACGTGCTTCGGCCTGCGGGTCGTATTCGATCATCGCGAAATCGCGCAGCAGCGCGTGCGCGGCGGTGAGGCGCATGCCGGCGCGCAATCCGGCCTGTGCCGCCGACGCATTCACCGCATGCAGCGTTCGCAACTGCGCGGGACCGCCGACCAGGGCCAGCGGGGCGTCGGGATCAGGCAGGCGCCGGAGGACGGCATCCAGCGCCAGCTGCGGCAGCAGTACGCAGGCCCAGAGCATGGGCGTCAGCCACGGCCGGCTGGCGTGTTGTGAGGGAGGATTGGAGCGAGGCGAAGCGATGTCGCCTCAGCGCGAAAAACGCCCCCATCCCGGCCTGCCCGGCCCTCAGGCACAGCCTTCGGGCGTTCATCGGGCCGCGGGCCAATGGCCCGCAAACGGCCTTCTTCACCCCCCGCACGCGGGGGAAGGAGCTGTATCGCGATCGACCTTGGCCATTCGGAAACGCCTTCATCCGAAGCCGCATCCGAAACCCGCGCAACGAAGCCGCGCATCGGCACCGGCCCGCCGCGACACTTCCGCACCCACCAGGCACTCCCCTGCGCCGCATCCCCCACCGCCTCCAGCCGCAGCGCCGCCGGCGAAGGATTCGCGGCATGTTTCCGATCGCGCAGCGCGAAGCCCAGGCACTCGCCGCTGTCGGCCGCCACCTGCAGCCGCCGCAGCGCCTGCGCATCCGCATTCATCGGCCAGCCCACCACCGCCGCGCACGCGCCGCTGCGCAGGCATTGCTCGAACGCCCACAGCGCATCGCGCGGCGAAGCATCGATCACCTGCAGCTGCGACAGCTCCACCCCCGCGCCCTGCCACGCCGGCGCATACGGCACGTACGGCGGCGCGACCACGGCCACCGTGCCGCCGGCCTGCGTCAGCCGCGCCAGCGTCGGCAGCAGCAGCGACAGTTCGCCGACGCCATCGGCCGGCAGCAGCAGTTCGGTCAGCGCGCGCCGCGGCCAGCCGTGTTGCGGCAGCAGCGCATCCAGCGCCTCGAAGCCGGTCGATTCTCCGTCGGGCGCGATCGCGGCACGGCGCCCGGCGTGCCACAGCGTGCGCGAGGCCAGCAACTGCTCGAGGGCGACCACCGCAGCCACGTCAGCCTCGCCGCACCAGGCCGCAGTACACGCCTTCGATCGCGAAATCCTGCCCCGCGCGCAGTTCGATCGGCGCGTGCTCGGGATTGCGCGGCAGCAGGCGGATGCGCGTCTTCGAGCGTTCGAAACGCTTGATCGTGACCTCGCCGTCGATGCGCGCCACCACCACCTGGCCGTTGCGCGCCTCGTTCGCGCGCTTTACCGCGACGAGGTCGCCGTCGAAGATGCCGTCGTCGCGCATCGAATCGCCCTTGACCTTCAGCAGGTAGTCGGGCCGGTCGGAGAACAGCGCGCGGTCGAGCAGCAGCAGTTCGTCGCTGCCGATGTCCGCGCCGATCGGCTGGCCCGCCGCCACCTGCCCCAGCACCGGCAGCGGCAGCTGGTCGGGTCGCCCCGGCAGGCGCAGACCGCGCTTGCGGCCCGGCGCCAGCTCCAGCAGGCCGTCGGCCACCAGCGCCTGCACGTGCTTCTGCGCCGCGTTGCGCGAGGCGAAGCCGAAGGCCTCGGCGATCTCCGCCAGGCTCGGCGCGCGGCCGGCCGCCAGCTCCCGGCGCAGGAAGGCCAGGACGGCGGCGCGTTGCGGCGGGAGGGTGTCGGTCGGGATCATGGGTGTACATTTGTACACCTTCCCGTCTCGCAAGACGAGACCTGCCCTCTTGCCGCGCATCAGGGGCCGGTCATCGACCGGATCGGGGCGCAGCGCGCCGCGTTCCGGCGGTTGCCTTGCCCGCCGCGCCGCCCTATGCCCGCGCCGGCAGCACCCGCGGATTGCGCAGCACCAGCGCCGACGCCAGCGAGACCAGCACGCCCACCGGGAAGATCTCCACGAAGGTCATCGGCCAACGCAGCAACGGGTTGCGGTACATCGCCTCGAACTCCCGGGCCTTCCGCACCGCCGCGGCCAGCGCCTCTCCGGTCAGCCCCCTGGCCTCGGCGCGCTCGATCATCTGCGCCGCGAACATCGCCGCGAAATCGGTGTCGATCAGCGCCAGCGACAGTTCCCACGCCGCCACGTAGATCAGGCCGGCGACGAAGCTGATCCCCAGTCCGAGCCCGAACGCCGGCCAGAACCGGATCACCCCGCCCCCCGCCGTGTCGCGATGGCGCTTGACGCCGACGAACACCGCCGACAGCGCGATCAGCATCGAGGCGAATCCCGCCGCCACGCCCCAGTCGGGCGGCGGCTGGCCATCGTAGGCCAGGCTGACACCGACCAGCGCGGCGCCGACGACCAGGCCGGCGATGACGCCGTACTTCAGCACGATGCGAATCATGGGGAACCTCCCGCGGATGGATGTGGCGCCATTGCGCGGCCGGCACGGTGCCGCGGCAATCGCCCGGAAGGGTGATTTTCGCGATTCCATCCTTACGGACGGGTCCGGGGGCGGCCGGCAGAACCCCAGAACTGTCATCCCGAGCGTGGCGAGGGATCTTCTGTCCGAGGCATCGCGCAGACAGATCCCTCGCCACGCTCGGGATGACATGGACCGTCTCAAGGCACCAGACCGAGCTCCCGCGCTCGCCGCAGCGCATCCGTCCGCCGCCGTGCGCCCAGCTTTTCGAACAGCCGCGCGACGTGCGTCTTCACCGTGTTCGGCGACACGTGCAGCCGCGCCGCGATCTCCTTGTTGGAATGCCCGGCGGCGATCTCGACCAGCACCGTCATCTCGCGCGCGCTGATCCCCAGCGCCGCCTGCGCCTGCGGGTTGCCCTCGAACGCGGCCGGTGACGCCCGCCGCGCCAGCAGGCGCGCGCCCAGCCAGACGCCCAGCGCGAGGAAGCCCGCCGCCAGCAGGCCGTCGTAGATCGCCGCGGCATGGCTGCGGGCGAGACGCTGGTAGTCCAGCCACTGCAGCCCCAGCGTGCCCAGCGCCAGCAGGCCGCCGTAGAGCAGCACGGGTTTCCAGGGAATGCGCGACGGCAGGAGAGCCATGGGGAGAATCGTACCGATGTCGCAATCATCGCGCGCGCCCGCATCGCTGAACACGGACGACGCCCCCGTCACGACAGGAGGTGCATTTTTCGACCGGTCATCCCAGTCGAGCGAGCTCCCCCATGGCCAGCAAGACGCCAGCCACCCGATCCACGTCCAAGAAGAAGGCCGCCGGCACCGGCGCCGCGAAGAAAGGCGGCGCGGCAGCCAGCAGCACCGAGCCCCGCGGCCAGGGCGACGAACTGCAGCAGCAGGCCGGCGGCGAGCGCCCGCGGCTCACCACCAACCAGGGCCTGGTGATCGCCGACAACCAGAACTCGCTCAAGTCCACGCCAGGCGGCCCGACCCTGCTGGAGGACTTCATCCTCCGCGAGAAGATCACCCACTTCGACCACGAGCGCATCCCCGAGCGCATCGTGCACGCGCGCGGCAGCGGCGCGCACGGCTACTTCGAGCTGAAGAAATCGCTGGCCAGGTACACGCGGGCGAAGCTGTTCACCGAGGTCGGCAAGCGCACGCCCGTCTTCACCCGCTTCTCCACGGTGGCCGGCGGCGCCGGCTCGGTGGACACCCCGCGCGACGTGCGCGGCTTCGCGGTGAAGTTCTACACCGGCGAAGGCAACTTCGACCTGGTGGGCAACAACATCCCGGTGTTCTTCATCCAGGACGCGATGAAGTTCCCCGACGTGGTGCACTCGGTGAAGATGGAGCCCGACCGCGCCTTCCCGCAGGCCGCGAGCGCCCACGACACCTTCTGGGACTTCATCACGCTCACGCCCGAATCGATGCACATGATCATGTGGGCGATGAGCGACCGCACGATCCCGCGCTCGCTGCGCACCATCGAGGGCTTCGGCGTGCACAGCTTCCGCCTGCTCGACGAGGCCGGCGCGAGCACCTTCGTCAAGTTCCACTGGCGTCCGAAGCTGGGCCTGCAGTCCACGGTGTGGGACGAGGCGCTGAAGCTGCAGGCCGCCGACAACGACTTCCACCGACGCGACCTGTTCGAGGCCATCCAGGCCGGCGACTTCCCCGAGTGGGAGTTCGGCGTGCAGCTGTTCACCGAAGCCGAGGCCGAGGCGTTCCCCTTCGACCACCTCGATCCCACCAAGATCATCCCCGAGGCGCTGGTGCCGGTGCAGATCGTCGGCCGCATGGTGCTCGACCGCTGGCCCGACAATTTCTTCGCCGAGACCGAGCAGGTGGCGTTCTGCCCGGCCAACATCGTGCCCGGCATCGACTTCAGCAACGATCCGCTGCTGCAGGGCCGCCTGTTCTCCTACCTCGACACCCAGCTGATCCGCCTGGGCGGGCCGAACTTCAACCAGATCCCGGTCAACCAGCCCAAGTGCCCGTTCGCCAACCACCAGCGCGACGGCCACATGCAGATGCAGGTGCACAAGGGCCGCGTGAACTACGAACCCAGCTCGCTGCAGGCCGACAGCCCGCGCGCCGACGCGCAGGCCGGCTTCCGCAGCCACGCCACGATGCCCGACGACGGCGCCAAGGGCCGCGTGCGCCCCGAAAGCTTCGCTGACCACTACAGCCAGGCGCGCATGTTCTTCCGCAACCTCGAGGCAGCGGAGCAGGCGCACCTTGCTTCGTCGCTGGTGTTCGAGCTGTCGAAGGTGGAGACGCCCAGGGTGCGCGAACGCATGGTGGGCCACCTGCTGCACATCGACGAGACCCTGGCACAGCGGGTGGCCGACGGCCTGGGCCTGGACACCCTGCCGCCCGCGCCGCCGGCCGCAGTGTCGCCGCAGGACATGCCGCCCGCCCCCGAAGTGCGGATCATCGGCCGCATGCGCGAGACGCTGGAAGGCCGCTGCGTGGGCATCCTGATCGACGAAGGCAGCGACGCCGCCGCGCTCAAGTCGCTGCGCAAGGCCGCCGAAGCGGCGGGCGCCACGGTGAAGATCGTCGCGCCAAAACTGGGCGGCGCGGTGCTGTCGGACGGCAGGAAGCAGCCGGCCGACGGCCAGCTGGCCGGCACGCCCTCGGTGGTGTTCGACGCGGTGGCGGTACTGCTCGGCGAGGCCGCCGGCAAGAAGCTGGCGAAGGAATCGGCGGCCGTGGATTTCGTCGCGTTCGCCTGGGCGCACCTGAAGGCGATCGCGCACGATGCCGGCGCGGCGCCGCTGCTCAAGGCCGGCAACGTCGGCAAGGATGCCGGCATCGTCGATGCCGCCGACGCCAGGGGTTTCATTGCCGCGGCGAAGACGCGGCAGTGGGGGCGCGAGCCGAAGCTGCGGACGCTGGCGTAGCGGTGGCCGCGCTGCTCCGCCTTCTTCTTCAGGCGGAGCGCAGGGCTTCCGCCAGTGGCGCGAGGTCGGCGGCCGACACCGGCCGCACCACGCGCGCGAGTTCCTCGCCCGATCGCAGCAGCACGAGCGTCGGCCACAGCTTCACCCGGAACGAACGCCCCAGCGGCTTGCCGCGCCCGTCCTCGACCTTGACGTGCCGGACGCCTGGCTGCTTCGCGAGCAGGGCTTCGAGCGCCGGCTGCGCGGCCATGCAGTGGCCGCACCAGGGGGCGCCGAACTCGAGCAGGAGCGGACCGGGGTCCGCATCCATCGCCGCGCGGTCCGGCTCGGCCTCCATGTACTCCGCCCGATAGCTCACTGCGGTGCCTGCAGCGCGCGCTCGATGTCCTGCAGCGGCGAATTGGTCAGCGTCTTCGCGATCTCGGTGACGAGGCGCTGCTGCACTTGCTTGTGCAGCAGCGGCCGGATGCGCCCCAGCGTGCCGGGATCGGCGATCAGCACCAGGTGCGCGTACTGCTGCTTCAGCGCCGCCTCGTTGAGCGCATTCGCAAGCTGCTTGGTGAACGTGGCCTCGTCGATCTGGCTGGCCGTGGATTCGCCCGGCATGCTGCCAGACGGGCCGTCGTCGTCCATGTTCATGAGTTCCATCAGCCCGAACTGGTGCAGCGACAGCGAGCGTTCGTCGCCCCTGTTGACGAACACGCGCGCGCCCGCGCCGTCGGCGACGACGACCAGGGCGTCGGAGGGAACCGGGGTCATGTGCGTCTCCTTGCGGATGGGAAACACAAGATCGGGGAAAGCGGGTCAAGGGGGTGTGACCAGTGTGGAAACACCAATCTTTCTGCACGAAGGTGCCTTGCAACGGCTGCGATGGATGGCGGCCGTAAAAGCGAAACCGATGCGGTCTTCATCTGGCGTTTTCCCGCCGTTGGCGAGCGCGCCCACGCCGCTGTCACCGGCGCGGTGCTACACCGGGCGTCCCCGCTCGCGGATGCCCCGCGGCCCATGGAGCGCACGATGACCGACCCCCGGGAACTCGAAGAGAAATTCTGGAAGGCGCTGGAGAGCGACCGCACGATGATGCTCGGCCTCGACGGCCAGGAGGATGGCCACGCGCGGCCGATGACCGCGCAGGCCGAAGACCGCCGCGCGCCGATCTGGTTCTTCACCTCGCAGGACAACATGCTGGCCAGGCAACTCGGCACCGGCAGCGGGCGTGCGATCGCCTCGTTCGCATCGAAGGGCCACGACCTGTTCGCGAGCGTCCGCGGCACGCTGCGCGTCGACACCGACCGTGCCGTCGTCGAGCGGCTGTGGAATCCGTTCGTCGGCGCCTGGTTCGAGGGCAAGGACGATCCCAGGCTGCGGCTGCTGCGGCTGGATGCCGAGGATGCCGAGGTCTGGATCGACGCCTCCAGCATGCTGGCCGGGGTGAAGATGCTGCTCGGCATGGATCCTAAGAAGGAGTACAGGGACAAGGTCGGCGACGTCGACCTGCGCTGAACTGTGCATCGATCCCGCGCGTCCGATGCCGCGCGCGGTGATCGCCTACGGCCAGCGCGACTGCGCACGCGCCGGCGTGGACATCGCGCCACAAGTGGAAACATGCGTTTTCGCAACGGCGAAACCCGGACCCGCATCCGGCCAGGATCAGGCCTTCTTCGGCCGCAGCAGCTGCCCCGCGATCGCGGTGGCCAGGATGCAGGTGTTGGTGACGATGAAGACCCGGTTGTCGACCAGCACGCTGTAGACGATGAAGCCGACCGAGGCCGCGCTCTGGCCGATGAACAGCCATTTCGACACGCCGGCGTCGTTGCCTCCCCTCGCCTGCTTGACGATCTGGCGGATCAACGTCGCCAGCAGGATGGTCGAGGCGGTCCAGCCGATGATGTCGGGGTTCATGCGCCCGTCCCCGCATCGGCGCGGCGCGCAACGAACGGGAGCGCGTTGTGCGCATGCGTGGCGGCGATGGCGGCCTGGCCCACGGCGACGGAGATCTGGTTCAACCCGCTGACGATGTCGCCGATGGCATACAGTCCGGGCAGGCGCGTCTGCTGGTCGGCGTCGACGATGATCTCGCCCTCTTCGGTAAGCCTGGCGCCGGCCGCCGCGGCGATGCCGGCGGTGGTGTCGCTGCCCAGGTACGGATAGACGGTGTCCAGCACGAGCGTCTCTCCGCCGGGCGGCGTGTAGGTGCATTTGCCGCCGTCGAATCCCAGCGCCCCGCCGCCGTCGCACCAGTGGACACCCGCTTCGCGCGCGTCGTTCCCGGCCTGTCCGCCGTCGCCGTCGTCGCAGGGCAGCGCGAACACGGTGTCGGAATAGGCGCGCAGGAATTGCGCGTGCGCGCCGACGACCGCGGCGGGACCATAGACGCCGATCCGCTGGTCGCTGGCTTCGAACGCGTCGCAGATCGCGCACAGGCGCAAGGCGCCGCAGGCCACCGCTTCTTCGATCCAGTCGCCCTCGGGCAGCCGGTCGGACAGGCCGGTGGCGAGAATCACGCGCCGTGCGCGCCACTGCCGATCGCCTGCGGCGACCACGAAGCCTTCCCCGTGCGGTTCGATGCGTTCAACGCAGGCCCGCTCGATCCGTGCACCGAACGACCCGGCCTGCGTGCGCATGCGCCTGAGCAGTTCTTCGCCCGAGACGCCCTGCGGGAATCCCGGGCAGTTGTTGCTTTCCGGGATCCATCGCGCGCGGCTGTCGCCGGCATCGAGCACCAGGCAGGATCGGTGGAAACGCAGCAGGTAGGTGGCGGCGGTCAGGCCGGCGGGGCCGCCGCCGATGACGATGACGTCGATCACGCGCGGCAATCGGGAGGCGGCGGGAAGGACATCATCGGCCAACCATAAGCCCGCCGCGTCAAGGCGACGCGAAAGGCGGCGGGCGCTCACATGCCCGGTCGGATGGGCGTTTGCACGTCCTCCGGGCGCACGGCGCGAGACTGGACAGCGGCCGGACCGAGGGTGCAATATAACCTTTGTTATAACATCAGGGCCGCAGCCGCCATGAAGCTCAAGATCACCACCATCGGCAATTCCGCCGGCGTCATCCTGCCCAAGGAACTGCTCGCCCGCCTGCGCCTGGGCAAGGGCGACGAACTGTACGCACTGGAAACGCCCGACGGCATCCGGCTGACCGCGTTCGATCCGACCCTGGCCGCGCAGATGGACGTGGCCGAGCAGGTCATGCGCGAAGATCGCCAGGTGCTGCACAAGCTGGCGCAGTGAGCCGGCCATGATCGTCTGGATCAGCAAGGCGCTGGCACTGGCCATCCACGACCGACAGCTGTCCGAACACGGCGGAAGCAGTGGCGTACGCGACGAGGCCTTGCTCGATTCCGCCCTCGCCCGCCCGCAGCAACTGCATGCCTACGGCGACCCGTCCCCCGATCTTGCCGACCTGGCCGCCAGCCTCGCCTTCGGCCTCGCACGCAACCATCCGTTCGTAGACGGCAACAAGCGCACCGCGCATGTCTGCTATCGCGCCTTCATCGCGCTCAACGACGGCGAGTTCAGCGCAGCCGACGAAGAGAAGTACATCGCCATGCTCGGCCTCGCCGAAGGCTCGACCAGTGAAGCCGAATTCGCCGACTGGCTTCGCCCGCGCATCACCATCCGTTCCCGCGGCAAGGTGCAGGAAGCCGATACCGGCTACCGGCGCGCGTAGGCGGCCGGCCCGTCATGGAGGCGTCCGCATGTCCTCTCCCCGCGCATCGCCGACATCCGCGACGTCGGCGACGACCAGGGCGTTCAAGGGAACGAGGCCCATTCGCGATCAAGGACATGGACTGGTGCAGGAGCGCCTTCAGGCGCGATCCACCGCGTTCGACGGGTCGCGGCTGAAGCCGCTCCTGCAATCGCAAATCGGCATCCATGGCGCGTGACCCGGCGCAATCACGCACGAGGCGCGAACCCACGATCCAGCGCGCGGTAATACGGCAGCAGCGCCAGCGCCCGCGTCACCACGAACACCACGAACGCCGCCCATAGCCCGTGGTTGCCCCACAGCGCCGCCGCAGGCCATGCGTACAGCAGGAACGCGAGCAGCGAGACCACCCCCGCATTGCGCATCTCGCGCGTGCGGGTGGCGCCGATGAACACGCCGTCGAGCTGGAACGCACCGACCGACAGCAGCACGTAGAGCGCCGTCCACGGCAGGTATGCCCGTGCCGCCGACGAGACCTCCTGCAGCGAGGTCAGCAGCCCCAGCATCGCGCCGCCCAGCAGCCAGATGCCCGCCGCCAGCACCACCGCGGTCGCCAGCGCCAGTTCGCTCGACAGGCGCACCACGCGCCGGAACCGGGCACGGTCGCGCGCACCCGTCGCGCCGCCCACCAGCGCCTCGGCCACGAAGGCGAAGCCGTCGAGGAAGAACGCGCTGAACGACACCAGCTGCAGCAGGATGTGGTTCGCCGCCAGGGTGACGTCGCCGAAGCGCGCGCCCTGGCTGGCGAACCAGCCGAAGCCGGCCAGCAGGCACAGCGTGCGCACCATGATGTCGCCGTTGGCCGCCAGCGTGCGGCGCAGGCGCGCGCGGTCGCGGATCCTCGTCCACGGCAGGAAGGCCTCGGCGTCGGCGTGGCGCGCGCGCAGCGTCCGCCACAGCAGCCACGCCGCCACCACGCATGTCGCCCATTCGGCGATCGCCGTGCCCAGCCCGATCCCGCGCGCGCCCATGTCGAGCACGCCGGCGAAGTACACGTCGAGCCCCGCGTTGAGCCCGTTGAGCAGCAGCTGCACCAGCAGCAGCGTGCGGCTGCGTCCCAGCCCGATCAGCGCGCCGCACAGCGCATACAGCGCCAGCGCCGCCGGCGCACCCCAGATGCGCGCCTGGAAATAGGCCGTCCCGGTGGACTCCACCGCGACGCTCGCGTCCATCGCCGCGAAGTACGCGACCACCAGCGGCCACTGCAACAGCAGCAGCCCGGCACCGAGCGCCAGGCCCATGAGCATCGAACGCGCCAGCGCGGCGCGGACCTCCGGCTCGTCGCCCGCCCCGTCGGCCTGCGCCACGAAACCCGTGGTCGCCATGCGCAGGAAGCCGAAGCTCCAGTAAATGAAATTGAACAGCAGCGCGCCCAGATCCGCCGTCGCGCCGCAGTGGCCGATGACCGCGGTGTCCACCAGCCCCAGCAGCGGCACCGAGGCGTTGGCCACGATGATCGGCCAGGCCCTGCGGGCGACGTCGGCGCGGGTGAAGTCGGCGAATGGCGGCGCGGACGCAGTCATCGGCCCATCATGCCGGACCTCGTGCGCGCAGCCGCAGCTCGGGCCTCAACCCGCCGTTCGCTCCCGGCAAGGCGGATAGCCTCGATCTTCCACCGTCATCCCCGCGAAGGCGGGGACCCAGTGTCTTCAGCCCTGCGCCAAGGGACTCCACGGCCCACGCCCTCCCCTGCACCCGCATGGCGGTTTCCAACCTGCCATTCGTCTGCTCTCCACGCGGCAATGGGCACGGCCCCACGCGGCGACCTGCCCACGCGCCCATCGCTTACGCCTGCGGCCGCGCCTCGACCTGCGGCTCGGCCACCTCGCGCCCCGCCTGCGCGTGCCCGGCCATCTCCGCACCGGCTTCGGGCGCCAGCCTGCGCATCTGCAGCACCGACACCATCGAGATCAAGCCGACGGTGAGGAAGGCGAAGGTGAAGTTGATCGGCGCATCGTCCGGCCGACCGGTCAGCGTGCCGGCCAGGCTCAGCGCGAAGCCGCCGATGGTCACGCCCAGCGCCAGCGCCACCTGCTGCGCCATCGCCGCCAGGCTGCTGGCCTGGCTCATGCGCGCCTGGTCGACGTCGGCATAGGCGATGGCGTTGATGCTGGTGAACTGCAGCGAGCGCAGGAAGCCGCTGGCCAGCAGCACGCCCACCATCAGCGGGTACGGCGTGTCCGCACGGAACAGCCCGAACCCGCACAGCATCAGCGACGCCGCCAGCCCGTTCCACACCAGCACCGGGCGGAAGCCGAAGCGGTGCAGGATGCGCGGCGCCACCACCTTCATCACCATCGCACCCGCCGTGGAGGTGAAGGTCACCAGTCCCGATTCGAGCGGGTTGAGGCCGAAGCCCAGCTGCAGCATCAGCGGCAGCAGGAACGGCGTCGCGCCGATGCCGATGCGGAACAGCGAACCGCCAAGCACGCCGGCGCGATACGTCGGGATCCGCAGCAGGTCCAGCCGCAGCAGCGGATGCGGATGCACGCGCGCGTGCCGCACATAGGCCGCGATCAATCCCGCGCCGACCAGCATGCAGACCGCGAGCGCCGCGCCCGGCACCAGCCCGCGACCGATCGCCGACAGCCCGAACATCGCCAGCGCCAGCCCACCGGCAGAAAGCAGGAAGCCGCGCACGTCCAGCGGCCCCACCGCCTGGCGCAGTTCCGGGATGTGCCGCCACGCCAGCCACATGCCCAGCATCCCCATCGGCAGGTTGATGAGGAAGATGAAGCGCCAGTGGGCGTAGGTGGTGATTGCCCCACCCAGCACCGGACCCAGCATCGGACCCAGCATCGCCGGGATGGTCAGCCAGCTCAGCGCCCGCACCAGCTCGGACTTCTCCACGCTGCGCAGCAGCACCAGCCGACCCACCGGCACCATCATCGCCCCGCCCATGCCCTGCACGAAGCGCCCCGCCACCAGCTGTCCCAACCCGTCGCTGGCCGCGCAGCCCAGCGAGCCGACCAGGAACACCGCGATCGCACTCACGAAGATGCGCCGCGCCCCGAAGCGGTCCGCCACCCAGCCGCTGACCGGGATGAACACCGCCAGCGCCAGCATGTAGGTGGTGAGCGCCAGCTTCAGCGCGACGGGCTCGACGCCGAGGTCGGCCGCGATCTGCGGCAGCGAGGTCGAGATCGCCGTCGAGTCCATGTTCTCGATGAACAGGGCGGTAGCGACGATGAGGGGAAGCAGGCGTTGTGGCTTCATGCACGGCCGGCAGGAAAATCAGCGGGCCATTGTCGCGTCATGGACGTGAACGGTCCCAAGAACATCGCTCTGGCCTGGTCGATCACCAAGCGTCCGCTTGGCATCGTTGCGCCAGCCATGGTGCACGCGGACGCCCATGGACCATCCGGACGGCTATGCGTCGCCCACCCCATAGGTTCCTGGCGCAATGCACCACATGAATGACTGCACATCAATCATGTCCTTGGGTTTGAGCTCCGGGATCGAATCCATCAGATGCTTGGAGAAGTCCACGATCGAGCGATAAGTCTTCGCATTGACCTCAGGCCGATAATTGATCTCGTAAGCGCAGACCTCCGCGGCATTCCGCGTGATGGTCGGCTTCACGAACATGTGCCGGTCCGGATACATGAAAAACAGGAAATACGTGGCGACCGTCCATTTGCAGGCACCGATATCCTCAAGGCAGGCGGCGTACCCATCGAACCTCCCGTCAAAATCCCCATCGCCGTGCAGCACGTCGAACAGGGATTCCGCAAATTTCTTACCGGATTCTTCGGAATTCAACCCGTCCCGCATCGCCATCTTCTCGTTCTTGAAGATCATGGCGTTCGTACGGGCACCCGTCAGCTTCAACGCCCGGTCGCATATCTCCCGATACTCCCCCGCATCAAGCATGGCTCGCATAACGGCACGCTCCAGCCCCACCTGTATCTCCCGTGATATATCTTCCTTGTGATCACGCTCATGGACCCGGAATCGTTCCCCCGAAAATCCGCCAGGAAACTCCTGAAGGAAGTACTGCATGGATGCGGTCAGACTTTTGTAGCGAACGCTGACTTTTCCGCCGTCGACCTTGAGATTGTCCAGGATGGGGCTTTCCGCGTCCGCCCCGGAAACCAGGACCGGCCTCACATGGCTGAGCACAACGGTCTTCTCCCCGACGTCCACGAAGAAGACCCTCACCCTGGCGCCGTCGCTATCCTCAAGCACGAGGCCCAATCCCCAGGAGTCCATCTTCGGATGCCGGACCCTGTCCCCCTTCCTGTACATCATTTGTGTGATCCATCCACGGACAGATACGCATTGAGCCGCTCGGCTATCGCTTCACGCCGGGCATTGAGGAATTCCTTGTAGGCGTTAACGCCGAGAAGGGTGGGGTCGAGGGGAATGCACTGGGCGTCGAATGGCCCGGCGCCGACCTTGTCCAGGTAGCCCGGCAGGTAATCGGCCGGCGCCTTGTCGCTGATCTGTCGATTGGTCTTGCCGGCGATGAACGAAAGATTGGCGATATCGTCGGCCTCACGCGGTGATCGACCCGCCTTCCTCAGCAATGCCTTCGGAAAGATGTGATGGAACTGGAGTCGATGTTGCGACCCGGCATGATCCAATGAGATCGCCAGGTTCGATCGCCAGTCCCGGGCACCCGCGGCATGGAAGGCCAGAAACATCGTCTTGAACAGGGCACTGCGTTGATTCCGCCCTTCAAGCTCTTCGGCCGAGATGTCCAGTCGCCCCATCTGCAGGCGCAAGCGGTCAATCATCTCGGCCGTTCCGCCGCCCTGCCGCAGCGAGGCCAGGTCCTGGTCGAGGATCGTTTCGCTTGATCCACGCGAGAATCGACCCTTCGCATTCGCAAGCAGCGCCCAGTAGCGCAGCCGATCAGCTTCTTCGGGGCTGAGATGATAGTCGCGCTTGTGCCCGAAGTACGCCATCGCGATCAGGATGAAGGGCGACGACAGCAAGGCCGGGCTCGCGATGCCCACATTGCTCCGCATGAAGTTGAGCGCGAACTCCATTCCCCTGCAGCTCTCTTTCCACGCCGCCTGCAAGGTATCGAGGCCGAGGCTTCCGACGGTCAGGAAGCGGGATTGACCCGTGGCAAAGGCAACAAGGTTCTTGAGGTGGATACCAAGGTCCAGATCGAAGCCCATCCCGGCACAGGCGTTCTGGAAGGACTGGAATTCCGCCAGCGAGTTGCGCCACTTTGCCGTGATCTGCGCCAGGGCCAGGTCGGAACTGCGCAGTTTTGCCCCCAGCGAGTTGACCCTCACGAAGATCTCCGTGACTTCGTCGTAACTCATGCTGCTTTCGAGGACATCCATGCGGTAGCTGTACTTGCGGACATTCCGGAGTCGCGCCAATCGCTGGCAGTACTTCTCCATCCTCGGGTCGTCCATGCTGGTGATCCCGGCGGCCTTGAGGAACGGCATGTCGCTCGACTCACGGAACACATCCGACACCTTGACCCACTGGGGCAGTTGTTCCAGCTTGCGGGTCGCCACCACGAACGCCATCTTGCTGAAGCGCTGCATCAGTTCGTCCTCGGACGAATCCGCCTCGTCCTCGTCCTCGATATCGGCCTCTTCGTCGACCTCGGTGACAAACGGAAGCTGGTCCGGATGTTCCAGGTTGAAAAGCAGTTCGATCGGTCGCTTGCGGCCACGCACGTACACCGGCTCACCCCGGATCACCGCCGAAAGCGAGGTCAATCGCTGCTGGCCATCCAGCAGCAACTGCGTGTCCTGGTAAGGATTGTCCTTCTGGGCAACCGCAAAGTCCTGCAGGGGAACCGCTTCGTTGGTTCGCCACAGCAGGATCGCGCCGGAGGGATATCCGCGGTACAGCGAGTCCATCAGGTCGCGCACCCGTGGCGAGCGCCAGACGTAGCGGCGCTGCATCTCGGGCAGGCGCAACTGCCCGCTTTCGATCATTCCCACCAGTTCCTCGACGGTGGCTTCTGCCTTCGCCATGCTTCCCCCATTCAAAGCATCATTACGTGCAACTCGGTAGCCTAAGCTGCCGCGCGGTGATTGATTTCCTTGATGATCCCCACGATCGCCTCTGCATCGCCATCGCCGAATGCACCATCCAAGCCCTGATAGTGCAGGCTCGTGAACGGCGGCTCATAGAGCTGCCCCGGCTCCATCACACCGCCCTGCGTCAGCCGGTCGATGATCATCTCGACGAAGCGGATCTGCTGGCTGGAATAGCGGGTCTGGTCCAGGAACTGTCCAAAGGCTTCCTTGGCGGAATTGCGGTCTAGGCCGATCAGCGACCGGATGAACAAGGTCAGCGGCCTGTCGCTGCCGAAGCCTTCCTCGAATTTCTTTTGGCTCTCCACCACCTCCGATTCGTAGACGAAACGCTCCAGCTCGGACAGGTCGGTCGACGTCAGCGGCTTGTTGTGCTTGAGCTTGGCTATGGCGACATGGTGCTCGTTGGCCCGGATGTACGCCTCCACCTTGCGCTTGTACTGGGCGAGATTGATGCCGGTGCTGAAATCCTTCAGGCCGACTTCCTTCGCCTCGCCGATCTCATCGGTGAGCACCGTGTAGACGGGCTTGACCGCCTTGCGCTCAATGAACTTCACCAGGTCGCGCAGGCCGCGGCGCAGCGATTCGATCATTGGCAGGGTGATGTCCTTCCAGAAGGCTTCTGTCTGCACTTCCTGGATCAGCGTTAGCTTTGCCTTGATCGCCGGGATCGCGCCCATGGTCTCCAACGCCATGGCGATCTCGATGATCCTGTCGCGGCAGGCAATGAAGTCCTGCGTCTTGTTGACCAACGCCAGCTGCAGATTGAGGCAGACCAGGTCGAACAGCTTGGCGGTGATGTGCTCGGAATCGCGCTCGCTGGGCAGGCCGGCGACATGTTCGCGCAGGTCGGCCAGCGCGCGCTCGTCGATGCCGTCCCATGCCTTGCGCTCGCGAAAACGACCGACATGCTCTCCCTGCAGTCGGACGATGAAGTTGTTGGGATTCATTGCCGCGACTTCGCCATGCAACTCGTCGGCGACGTGTTCGCGCAAGGCCACCAGCCCGTCATAGCCGCCTTGGCCTTCACCAAGATTGCCCGCTGTGGCCTTCTCTGACCCGGTAGCGGCAACAAGCGGCAGCAGGGACAGCAGCTCCAGCCGGCGCTTGAACAGCCGCTTTGTCAGCGGCTCGCCCAGGCTGCCGGCGGCGCCGGCCGGATGCTCGTCGAAGTATTCGAAGTTGGCGCAGAAGTCGAAGATCAAGAACTCGCTCTTTTCCTGGCCCGGGCCGAACAGGTCCGGGCACAGGCGCGTGCCCCGCCCGATCATCTGCAGGAACTTCACCTTCGAGCGCACCGCCTTGAAGAACACCAGGTTGACGACTTCGGGCACGTCGATGCCGGTATCCAGCATGTCCACCGAGATCGCGATCTGCGGCAGGTTGGCTGCGATGCTGAAATCGTCGATCAGGCTCTGCGCGTAGTTCACCGCATGGGTGATGACGCGGGCGAACGCACCCTTGTAATGCGGGTAGTGATGATCGAAGCGGCGGGCGATGAACTGCGCATGCTGCTGGTTGACCGCGAAGATGATGGTCTTGCCCAGCCTGTCGCCGCCATCCACCTTCAGCCCATGCTCCATCAGGTGCTGCAGCATCAGGTCGACGGTGTGCTCGTTGAACAGCCGCTTGTTGACCTCGGACGCGTGGATCTCGTCGGGTGGCTCACCGCCCTCGTCGCGCTCGCCCCAATCCAGCGACTCCCAATGCTCCTTCTCCTCCTCGCTCAACTCATCGTAGCGGATACCCTCACGCACGAACCTGACCGGTACCGACTGCGCCCGCGGCGGCGCCAGGTAACCATCGGCCACCGCCTCCTCCAGGCCGTAGGCGTCGGTGGGCACGCCGGTTTCCAGCCCGAACAGGTGGTAGGTGTCGCGGTCCACCTCGTCGCGCGGAGTCGCGGTCAGGCCTACGAGATAGCTGTCGAAGTAGCGGAAGATCGCACCGTACTTCTGGTACACGCTGCGGTGCGCCTCGTCGATGATGATCAGATCGAAGTGGCCGACACCGTACTTGCGGCGATCGCCCTCCATTTCCTCGATCAGGCCCATCATCGTCGGGTAAGTGCATACGTACACCCTGCCCTGCCCCTTCCTGTCGGTCACCAGGTTGACCGGACTGGCATCCGGCAGGTGCGCCTTGAAGGCATTGGTGGCCTGCCTCACCAGCGCCACGCGATCGGCGAGGAACAGCACGCGCTTGGCCCAGTTGGCGCGCATCAGAATGTCGACGAGCGCGATCGAGACGCGGGTCTTGCCGGTGCCGGTGGCCATGGTCAGCAGGCCGGCTCGCCGGCGCTGCGCCAGCGACTCGGCCATCGCGCGGACGGCGCGCACCTGGTACGGGCGCCCGGCGATGGCCGGGTCGACCTTCAGGCTGCGCGGGTCGGTTTCCAGGTTGCGGCGCTGGATGGCGAGTTCCAGTTCCTCCCGCGTATAGAAGCCCTGCACCTCACGCGGCGCCGCGCGGCAGTCGTCCCACAGCCAGGTGTGGTGGCCGTTGCTGTAGAAGATCAACGGCCGCTGGCCCTTCATCTGTTCCAGGCAATCGGCATACAGTTTGGCCTGTTGCCGGCCCACGTCCGGGTCCTTCAGGCTGCGCTTGGCCTCCACCACCGCCAGCGGCTGGCCATCCGCGCCCCACAGCACGTAGTCGACGAAGCCCTCGCCCTTCCCGTTGGGCATGCCGCTGACCGGCACTTCCGCCGTGGCGTTCTTGCCCAGCTCCCAGCCGGCCTCGCGCAGCAGCACGTCGATCAGGAAGCGGCGGGTGTCGGCCTCGTGGTAGTCGTGGTCGTCCGGCACCTCGATGTTGGCAGCCTTGGCCGTGGCCAGTTCGGCGCGCAGCGCGGCGAGCTCGGCATTGACCTGCGCCAGCGCGGATTCGCGCTCGTCCAGCGTCGCGGCAGCTTCGGCGATGCTGGCCTCGCGCGCCTCGATCTGCGCGTGCTGGGCCTCGATCTGCTGCCGGAACTTCGCTTCCTGCTTTTTCAGCTCATCGCGGGTGAAGGCTACCGCCTCGTCGGCGCGCACCAGCTGCGGCACGCGCGCATCAACCCACTCGGCGACGATGCTCTTGGGGTCACTGGCGCGGGTATAGGTACGCGCCAGCCAGAACAGCACATGGAACAGCTCGCGCGCCAGCCGCAGGGCGTCGCCACTGCCGATGCGCTGGTTGGAATGCACCGCCTGGTTGCCAACCTTCTGGATCAGCCGCGCCTTCTGGTGGATGTGCGGCGGCAGCAGCTGCTCGAATTCGGGCTGGGTCAGCAGCACGTTGAGGCTGCGGTCGTACGGCATCCGCAGGTCGCGGTCGTTCTCGTACAGCCAGTGCACCGCCTGCTCCAGCGCATGGCGGGTGCGCATGCAGCAGGCGCGCGGGTCGGAGTGGACCAGTTGCTCCGCGCCCCTGGCCGGCTCGTAGAGCGGTTTGAATTCGGGTCGCAGAAACTCGAAGTTGCCCACCACTCCCCCTTACAGGACTTCCCAGCGTCCGCCCTTCTTCGGGCCAACATGGCGTAGCCGGCCCTCCGACTGCAAGCGCGCGGCCGCGCGCTCCACCGTGCTCCGCGCCCGGCCGATGGCCTCGGCCACCTCCGCCAGCGTCAGCGCCGGCTGGCTCCGCAGCAGGGACAGGATCTGGTCGGGCGTCCGTCGCTCCGGTTCTACCCGCTTTTCTACCTGCGTTTCTACCCGCATCTCCGCGGCAATCGCTTCCTCCAGGCTGTCGGCGATCGCCTGCAGCATGAACTCGATGAAGCCGCTGCAGTCGCTCGTCGCGTCGGCCTTGGCCAGATGCGCGTAATAGTCCTGCTGACGGTGCCGGATCACGGTTTCCACGGGCAGCCACGCCAGCACCGGCTGCCAGCGGGACAGGACCAGGGTCTGCCACAGCCGCCCCATGCGGCCGTTGCCGTCGCTGAAGGGGTGGATGAACTCGAAGTCGTAATGGAACGCGGCCGAGGCGACCAGCGGATGCGCGTCGGTCCGACGCAGCCAGCCCAGCAGGTCCTTCACCAGCCGCGGCACCTGCCCGGCCGGCGGCGCCATGTGCAGCAGCTTGCTGCCGCGCCAGATGCCCACGTCCCCGTCGCGGAGCTTGCCCGGGCGGTCCACCAGCCCCGCCATCAGCAGCCCGTGGGCCTGCAGCAGATCGGCCAGTCGATGCGGCTGCCAGCGCTCCATCGCCTCGTAGGCGGCGAAGGCGTTGTGGACTTCCTGCACTTCCCTGGGCGAACCGAGTACCGGCTTACCGGCCAGCACCGCGGTGACCTGTTCGACGCTGAGCGTGTTCTGCTCGATGGCGAGCGAGGCCTGCAGCGTGCGGATGCGGTTGCTCCGTCGCAGCGCCGGCACCAGCGCGTCACGGCTCGCCGCCTTCCACGCGCCCAGCCGCTCCGCGATGTCTGCGACCAGCGCGGTCATGCGGTGGGTGAGCTGGAAAGGCGGGTGGTAGACGGGCATGGGTCAGAGGGTGCCGGAGAAGGCGCGGTGCTGGAGGCCGGAGAAGAGGGTGTCATGCATTTCCGCGCTGCGTTGCATCTCCCGCTTGTTAAATTCGATCTTCGCGGCGATATTCGCGAACTGTTGCTGGACCGCGGCGGTAGGCAATGGGATTTCCATCAGCTTCAGATGTGTTGGTCCGAAGTGCTTGATAGTCGCACCAGTCGCCATGGCTCTTGCCTGCCGCAAGAACCATGGCGAAGCTAGAAACCTCTTTAGGAAATCGGGAAGAAGATCCACCCTCTTGCGCCGAAATCGGATGATTCCTGTATAAAAAATAGCTCCTACGGCATCAGTATCGACAACGGATGGGTTTCCAAAGGATGCACTGGTCAGAACGAGGATATCGCCTTCGGATAGGGAAAACTGCGACCACTTCTTGGCATGCATCTCTCGGTCTACATAGTTGCATCCCTTGAACGTAACCTTGCCCTCCCTTAGTCCCGCCAGTCGAATCAGCGGCACGCCCTCGTCGCGAAAATCCTTAGCAAGAATGCCCGGCCCCTCCTGAAAGAAGGCGGCATCTGCCAAATTGAGAAGCGGCCACTTCTTAGAGTTCGTTTGTGGGTCGCCGAACATGTCGAGGAAGACGGATTGCAGCAGCTGGTCGAGCTTGGCGATGGCTTCGCGGCGTTTGGCGTGCAGCGCTTCGGCCTTGTCCAGGATCGCCGCAAGGCGGCGCTGCTTTGGGAGGGACGGCAAGGGAACTTGCACTTCGGCAACAATGGCCTTTGAGACCTCCTTGAATGTCGCACCGTTTCCAAGTGATTGCAGGTAGGCCTTGTTGGCTCGAAGCCAGTGATACAAGTAGTCGGCCGAGATGCGCTCAGGATCAGGAACAAAGCTCTTGAAGCCCTGATTCGTACACATGGGAACGCTATTGATCGCGACGTGTCCAATCGGCGCTCGGGAGCTGAAAAGCACGGACCCCGGCGGCATGATCTTCGCGGAGCAACTTCGATACCCAGCATCAGTGAGTTTCTGAAGCGTAGACGCAATGTGCTTCGATTCAAGCTCGCTTAGATCCTTCGGCGTTGCCCACGCGATTTCGCCATCCCAGTACTCCGGCACAGCCGTCTTCGGTGTAGCGCCAGACACGATCTCACAGCAATCTCCCAAGCGAACGAGCGCTGCCGCGGTCACTTCAGCATCCCCTCCAACTCCCCTATCCCCCGCAGTATCTCCGCCTCCAGCACCTTCAGCTCGGCCAAGAGCTTATGCGGCGGGTCGTACTCCACCGCCGCGTGCACCACTTCCTTGTAGCGGTTGATCGACAGGTCATAGTCGTTGCCGGCGATCTCCGCCTTCGGTACCAGGAAGCTCTGGTCGGTCCGAGTGCGCTTGGCTTCGCCCTTGCGGCTCCGCCAGCGCTTGAGGATGTCCGGCAAATTGTTGCTCTCGTGCTTGCCGGCATCCAGCGGATTTCGCTTGTCGTCCAGCGAGTAGCCATCAGCCTGCATGTCGTAGAACCAGACGTCGTCGGTGCCGCCCGAGTCGGTCTTCGTGAACAGCAGGATGGCGGTGGACACGCCGGCATAGGGGCGGAACACGCCCGAGGGCATGGAGACGATGCCGTCGAGCTTCTGATCTTCCACGAGCATCCGGCGCAGCGCCTTGTGCGCCTTGCTGGAGCCGAACAGCACGCCGTCGGGCACGATCACCGCGGCGCGGCCGCCCGGCTTGAGCAGGCGCAGGAACAGGGCCAGGAACAGCAGCTCGGTCTTCTTGGTCTTGACGATCTGCTGCAGGTCCTTGGCGGTGCTCTCGTAGTCCAGCGAACCGGCGAACGGCGGATTCGCCAGGATCAGGCTGAACTGCCCGGCCACGCCGGCGTGGCCCTCGCTGAGCGAGTCACGGTTCTCGATGGCGGGATTTTCCACCCCGTGCAGCAGCATGTTCATCGAGCCGACCCGCAGCATGGTGCTGTCGAAGTCGAAACCGTGGAAGGTGGCTTCGTTGAACTGCTTCGCGGACTTCCTGTCCCTGTAGATCTCTTCGCGGTGGTGCGTGTCGAGATACTCGGCAGCCGCCACCAGGAAGCCGGCGGTCCCGCAAGCCGGGTCGCAGATGGTGTCGGAAGGCCGGGGCGACATCATCTCGACCATCAGCTTGATGATGTGGCGCGGGGTGCGGAACTGGCCGTTCTGCCCGGCGCTGGCGATCTTGCCGAGCATGTACTCGTACAGGTCGCCCTTGGTGTCGCGGTCGTCCATGGGAATCGCGTCGAGCATGTCCACCACCCTGGCCAGCAGCGCCGGCGTGGGGATGGTGAAGCGCGCGTCCTTCATGTGCGCGGCGTAGGTGGAGTCGCCCTTCCTGCCGCCGAGGTTCTTGATGAAGGGGAAAACCTCGTCGGCCACCAGCGCATACATCGCCGCCGGATCGCCCAGCGACTTGAACTTCGACCAGCGCAGCTTCTGCTGCCGGCTGTTGAAGATGGGGGCCTCGACCGGCTGTCTGGTGCGGTTGGCCTTCTTCTCCTTCACCGTCTGCAGTTCGTCCAGCCGCTTGATGAAGAGCAGGCAGGTCATCTGTTCGATGACCTCCATGGGGTTGGAGATGCCACCGCTCCAGAATGCGTTCCAGATCTGGTCGACCTGGGTCTTGATGCTGCCTGTAATCATGCTGCTCCCCTGCCCTCGTCCGTCGCAGCCTCCCGGCACCAAGCGGCGCCGAGCCACTCCCGGTTCTGCGGGTGCAGGTTGGCGTTGGATCTGCGGGCAAGCTGGTTGTCGATGAATCGACCGATATTGTCGTGGACTTCCCGGGTCGCGTCACGGTCGACCTGCCAGCGCAGCATGACGGTCACATGGCCGGAACCCCGACAGCGTGGTTCCGGCCGTCATTCCCCGGAAATCATGGCTGCGCGCACGGAACGGCAGGTCCTGTCGGAAAAAAATGGACGAACCCGCCCCAAGGGGCGGGGCATTGGGATGACAAGACCATTTTTCCGCTGGACTCCAGGCCGCATTACGCCGCAAGCGGCGGGGTATCGATCCGGAATAGGGAATGACAGTTGCTCAGGGGTTCCGCAAGGCCACTCATGCCGGCCGCAGGGCGTGGGCCAGGTCGAACAGGCGATCGAGGCCGGCGTGCGTCCCGCGCACGCCGGACACGACCTGCGCGGCCCAGTCGAAGTAGTCGCGACGCCGGAATTCGGGCCAGTCGGCGGGCGGGAACTCGACGAGGTCGCGGAGGTTGGCGATCTTGTCGGCCAGCTTGACGAGCTTTGCGCCATGCGGCGCGTGTGCCGCATGTTCGACCTGCAGGCGCTTGCGCTCGGCCTTGGGCAGGGATTTGTCGTCGGTCACGGCCTCGACATAGGCCAGCACCTGGTCGCCGAAATGCCTGCGCAAGGCGTTGCGGCCTTCCTCGAGCGTGGGTTGGCCGTCACGGCCGCAGCAGTCTTCGAGATAGTCGTGCAGTGCCGCGGCGCAGAGGACATCGGCATCGGTGATGCCGGCCTCGACGGCGAGGATGCGCACCAGCGCGACGGGATGGTTGATGTAGGGCGTGGCGTCGGTGTCCTTGCGGCGCTGCGCACGGTGCGCATGTGCGGCGAAGGCGATGGCGTCGATGACGCGGGCGAGCGGTTCGGTTGTCGTGGTCATGGTGGTCCCCCTGTCTTTCCCGGACATTCTGACCGGACGGGGTCGCAGGGGCTGAGAACCAGGGGGGTCGTGCGCGGCGGCCATCGCCCCGCTGCTCCCGGCAGGGATACGGCTGACAACCTGTAGGAGCGCCTTCAGGCGCGACCGGTTTCCCGGCCGTGTCGAAGTCGCGGCTGAAGCCGCTCCTGCAGCCTGCGGGAGGTCAATGGCGTGAGGCCACCCGCACCCAGGGCGCGAGCAGCCGCAGCCAGTGCGGCCGCGAAGACAGCACGAACGCCACAAGCAGTGCGGCGCCAGTCAGGGACATCAGCCACACCAGCACCGCCATCGTGGCGTGGTCCACGCCCAGGCACAGGAACAGCGCGGCGGCGATGGCGATGGCGCCAAGCCAGCGCAATACGCGCAGCGCCGCGGGCGTGGGCGCACGATTCCACGCCTGCTGCGCATGCACCGGCATCGACAGCGCCAGCCAGCCCATGCCGGCGAAGGCGCTCAGCACGGCGGCCAGCAGCAGCCAGGCCGCGGAGGCGTGCTCAGGCATGTCGCGCCTCCGGGCCGGTGGCGTAGGCTTCGGCCGCGACGGCGCGCCGACCGAGCCTGCGCGCGGCAACGAATGCGATCGCGGCGGTCGCCAGCAGCGCAAGGTCGAAGCCGGCGACCGGCCAGTAGCCGGCGGACAGGGTGCGCAGCAGGTGGTCGCCGGTGGTGATCCAGTTGAGCAGCACGGCGACCAGCGCCATCACGGCGATCGCACGAGACTGTTCGCGCCACGCCGGATTCGGCAGGCCTTGCGCCACCGGTGCGCTGCGCCACGCGGCGTGCAGCAGCGCCAGCACCCAGGTGCCCCAGAACGCGTAGCGTTCCCAGTCGCCGCGCGCGGGCAGGTCGTCGGGCAGCAGGCGATTGGCGACGAGGATGCCCAACGCAGCCAGCACCATGCCGGTGACCGAGGCCACCGCCAGCGCGTCGACCACGCGCGCGCCCTGGCTGCCCTGCTTCGCGTGCTGGCGCTTGCGCTTCTCGACGAAGAAGATGAAGCCGGTGGCGATGCACACTGCGCCGCTCAGTCCGCCCAGCACGTACAGCCAGCGCAGCAGCCAGTGGCGGAAGTGCTGCAGGTGCAGGCCGGTGAGGAACTCGGCGACGCGCGCGACCGGAGTCGCGGCCGGATCCTCGCGGATCAATTCGCCGGTCGAGGCCTTGTAGTGGACGGCGTCGCCGACCAGGGCGATGCGGTCGGTGCCGGCGCGGTAGACGCTGACGTAGCCGTTGGCGTCGCCCACGTGCTGCAGCACCAGGAAACCGACGTCGCCGGCCTTGTCGTCTTCGGCCCAGCGCCGTTGCGCGTCGGCGACCATCGCGTCCACGTTGGCCAGCCCCGCGGGCACGCCGGCGCGTTCATGCGGCAGGCCGGTCGCGCGCGCTTCCACTTCGGCGCCGAGATCGTGCAGGTCGTGCAACTGGGTGTGGCCCAGCGGGAAGTAGTAGGCGGCAGCGAAGATCAGCAGGCCGGTGAAGGCGAAGAAGAAATGGAACGGCAGCGCGACCACGCCGGTGAGGTTGTGCAGGTCGAGCGTGCTGCGCAGGCGCGCCTTGTCCGGGCGGAAGGTGAAGAACTCGCGGAAGACCTTGCGGTGCATCACCACGCCGCTGACCAGCGCGGCCAGCATCACCAGCGCCGAGAAGCCCACGATGTAGATGCCAAGGTTCTTCCAGTCCAGCGTCAGTCCGTAGTGCATCGGGTAGAAGAAGCCGCTGCCGATCTTGAGCCGGTCGTCGGGCAGTTCGACGCCGCTGCGCGGATCGATGGTGCGATCCGCGTAGATCGCCTCGTCCGAGTCCTTCGCGCCCGGGACGGCGAAGCCGGCGTACACGCCCAGCACCGGATCGCGGTGGGTGGTGTAGGCGCTCCAGTAGTTGACGGTTTCGAAGCGGTCGGGAACCGGGGTGTCAAGGCGCGCCCGCAGCGCCCGCACGTCCGCCGGTAGCGGCTGCATGCGCTCGAACACCGGGCGCAGCACCTGCTCGAACGAAGGCATCGGCTGCGGCTCGAAGCGTGTAGCCGGGATCGCCCAGCAGTCGATCTCGCGGTCGAACACCGACAGCGCGCCGAAGAAGAACGCGGCCATGAGCACGAAGCCCAGCACGAGTCCGAACCAGGTGTGGAGCCAGGCCATGGCTTGACGGAAGCTCTGGAACACGTCGTTCTCTCCTGCCTTATCGATCCGACCCGCGCATCGTGGGAGCGCCTTCAGGCGCGACCGCTTGTGCGGCTCGATCGAGCGCCGGGTCGCGGCTGAAGCCGCTCCTACAGGACGGAAAGTGGATCATGGGATCAGCGCGGCCTGCACCAGTGAACCTGTGGCCGCGAGCAGCGCGCCACCGGCGAGCAGCACCGTCCACACCAGCCACAGCCTCCGCGCGGCGATGGCCCACAGGAACGCGACGAGGAACGCCAGCACGCCGAGCAGGCTGGAGAGGAATTCGGCGTCGTGGAAATCCATGCCGGCCGCGAACATCAGGCTGGCGCCGGCGGCGATGAGGCCCCAGGCGAAGGCGTAGCCGCCGAACACGGCGGCCGCCACGCGCGCGGCGAGGTGCAGGCGCGGGGCGCGGATGGGAGAGCCGAAGGTGGTCGATGCCTGGGACATGGCGATGGCTGTGTCGGTGTGGATCAGGGAAACTCAATGAAAGCCGTCATTCCCGCGGAGACCGGGATCTGGTCCTCCTGGAACGCCATGGGCCGGGGCCACCCCAAGTCCGTCATCCCCGCGAAGGCGGGGACCCAGTGTCTTTGCGTGAAAGCAGAATGGATCCCTGCTTTCGCAGGGATGACGACTGGAAACGACTTGTCCAGAGGTTCCTTGAAGGCACTGGATCCCCGCCTGCGCGGGGACGACGATCCGGAAGGTGGCTGCTGCCCGGCGATTCCCAAGGATATGCTCCGTCAGAACCGCCAGCTGGCGCTCAGGGTGTAGCTGCGCGGGGCGCCGTAGTAGCCGCTGTAGCGCAGGGTGTTGATGTACTTCTCGTCGCCGAGGTTGTTGACGTTCAGGCGCAGGGTGGCGTCGGGCAGGAAGTCCCAGGCGACGAAGCCGTTGACAACCGCATAGCTGCCCTGGCGCACGGGAAAGCCGCTGGACTCCACGTTGAAGATGTCGCCCTGCCAGCGCCCGCCGACGCCCCAGGACAGCGCGCCGTAGCCCGGCAGGCGGCCGCTGAGCAGCAGGTTGGCGCTGTGGCGCGGCACCCATGAATAGGTGTCCTCGCCGTTCAGGCCGTCGAGCTTGAGCGCGGTGTAGCCGAACACCAGGTCGAGGTCGTCGCCGAGCTTGCCGACGGCCTCGAACTCGACGCCCTTGGAGCGCACGTCCATGGGCACGTAGATCGCCGACCCGAACTCGTTGTATCGGCCGGTGGGCGTGGCCAGCCCGTCCTGGTCGGCCTTGAACACGGCCAGCGTGGTCAGCAGGCGCTTGTCCAGCCAGTCGGCCTTGATCCCGACCTCGTAGTTCACGCCCTTGCTGGCGTCGAGGTAGCGATCGTTCTCGTCGACCTGGTCCTGCGGCTGGTAGATGTCCGAATAGCTGACGTAGCCGAGGACGCGGTCGCTGAAGTCGAAGGTCAGGCCGCCGTAGGGGCTGGTGTAGCTGGTGGTCTGGTCGAAGGTCAGGTCATACGACCAGCCTTCGCGGCGGTAGCGGGCATGGTTGGCGCCGACGACGGCGTTGAGTCGGTCGCCGAGCGACAGGCGCACGGTGCCGAACACGCGGCGCAGGTGCTGGTTGAGTTCCGAGTACTGCGACGGTGCGTTCCAGGCCGGCTCGGGGATCGCGTCGGTCGGGTACGGGAACGGCGGCAGCTCGCCCCAGGCGGGATGGGGGAACTCGGCGCTGCGCTCCCGGTTGTCGCCCTCGCCGCGCGAGAGGCTGGCGCCCAGCACCACCTGCTGGTCGCGGCCGAACAGCTGGAAATGGCCGTCGAGGGTGACCGCGCCCAGGTGCGCGGTCGATTCGTCGTAGCCGCCCCATGGATAGCCGACCAGGCCCAGGCCGGTCAGCGGGTCGAGCGCGATCGAGGTGCCGTCGAAGTCCGGATCCGGCAGGTAGGCATAGAACATCCGCTCGTCGCCTTCGGCGCGGCGGTAGTTGTACGAGGCCTTCAGCTGCCAGTCCGCGCCGAGCTGGTGGGTGTATTCGGCGAAGGCGGTATGGTCGATGGTGTTCCAGTAGGTCCAGTCCTGGGTGGTGGTGGCGCTGGTCGGCCATTCCGACTGGGTGCCGTCGCTGTTCATGAAGGCCAGTGCGCCCCACATGATGCCGTCGGATTTGCCCCGCTGGTACGAGTAGCCGAACGCCAGGGTGCCGTTCTCGCCGACCTGGCCGTCGACCACGCCGTAGACGTAGTCGCGGCGGTTCTCGTTGGCCTGCAGCCAGGACTCCCCGCCTTCGTGCGCGGCGACGATGCGACCGGCCCAGGTGCCGTCCTCGGTGAACGGGGTCGAGTAGTCGGCTTCGGCGCGCAGCGTGCTCCACGAGCCGTAGCTCAGGCCGAACGTGCCCCGGCGCTCGTTGGTCGGGCGCTTGCGCACGTAGTTGATGGTGCCGGCGGCGTTGCCGACGCCGGTGAGCAGGCCGTTGGCGCCGCGGATCACTTCCACCTTCTCGTAGCCGAAGGTGTCCATCGCACCGGTGGCGATGCCCCAGCTGTTGGGCATGCCGACGCCGTCGATCTGGGTGTTGAGGATGTCGAAACCGCGCGCGCTGTAGCTGGTGCGGTTGGTCTCCCACTCGTCGACCTGCACGCCGGTGGCCAGGCGCAGCGCGTCGTTGACGCTGGTGGCGCCGAACTGCCGCATCTGCTCGTCGGTCACCACGCTGATCGACTGCGGGGTGTCCCGGATCGCCAGGTCCAGGTTGAGGGCGCCGTTGCTGACGCGGCTGGCGCGCTGGGCGACGACGAGGACCGTGTCCAGTTCGGAGGCGGTGGCACCGCCGGTGGCCTCGGCATCGATCGAGGCCTCCTGCGGCGCGGGCAGGGCGGTGCCCGGCAGGCAGGCCAGGGCCAGCGCGATCGCGACGTGCAGGCGACCGCGGGTGGGGGAAGACGGAGCGGAGCGGCGGTCGCGGGCAAGCCGCGGGGTAGACGGGCGCGTGGGGTGCATTGAAGGTTCGGATGGGAGGAAGGAGGTGGCGCTTGCCGGCGCCGGCCATCGCGGCAGAACCGATTCGCGGGGGTCGATCGGGACGCTGGAGCGTCCTCGGTCGCAAGGCTGGATATTAGATGCGAATGATTCCCATTGTTCAAGTAATTCCCATGCAATTACCCGTTCGGACCGTCAGGCCACCCGGGAAGCGGTCTCGGATGCTCCTGCGATGGCCACCGTTCGCAGCCTCGGCGGAGTCCCGCTCCCTGTAGGAGCGCCTTCAGGCGCGACCGCGGGGTCGGCCGGGTTCGCAGATTGATCGGGAGCTCCGGTCGCGCCTGAAGGCGCTCCTACAGCGGATACCCGGTCGGCACCGTCGCCTTGAGGCAATGACGGATCGGCGATCCCTTCGCCAGCCGCCGCCTTCCCCGGAAAGACGAAAGCCCCGCTTCCGCGGGGCTTTCGGTCACGTCTCACAGCGCTCGACGGCGCCTCAGGCGAACGGATCCTGCAGCACGATCGTGTGGTCGCGGTCCGGCCCGGTGCTGACGATCGCCAGCGGGCAGCCGGCCAGTTCCTCCAGCGCGCGCAGGTAGGCGCGGGCGGCGGGCGGCAGGTTGTCCCAGTCGGTGACGCCATGGGTGTTTTCGTCCCAGCCGGGGAACTCGAGATAGACGGGCGTGATCTCGTCCCAGCCGGCGGCGTCGAGCGGGGCGTATTCGGTGCGCTTGCCGCGGTACTCGTAGGCGATGCAGATCTTGAGCGTCTTCATGCCGTCGAGCACGTCGAGCTTGGTGATGCACAGGCCGCTGATGCCGTTGATGGCGACGGCGCGCTTGAGCGCGACGATGTCCATCCAGCCGCAGCGGCGCGGTCGGCCGGTGGAGGCGCCGTATTCCTGGCCGCGGTCGCGGATGCCCTGCCCCACGTCGTCGTCGAGCTCGGTCGGGAACGGGCCGCCGCCCACGCGCGTGGCGTAGGCCTTGGCGATGCCGAGCACGTAGTCGATCGCGTCCGCGCCCACGCCGGTGCCGGCGAACGCGCCGCCGACGGTGGTGTTGGAACTGGTGACGTAGGGATAGGTGCCGTGGTCGATGTCGAGCAGTGCGCCCTGCGCGCCCTCGAACAGCACCTTCTTGCCCTGCTTGCGCAGGTCGTGGAGGATGCCGGCGACGTCGGACTTCATCGGCTGCACGTATTCGCCGAAGGCCAGCGCCTCGTCGTAGGTCTGCTGGAAGTCGACCGCCTCGCCGCCGAGGTACTTCGTCAGCACGAAGTTGTGGTAGTCGAGCGCGGTGCGCAGCAATTCTTCCAGTTGCTTCGGATAGTGCAGGTCGGCGACGCGGATGCCGCGGCGCGCGACCTTGTCCTCGTACGCGGGACCGATGCCGCGCCCGGTGGTGCCGATCGCCTTGCCGCCGGCGGCCTTCTCGCGCGCCTGGTCCAGCGCGATGTGGTACGGCATGATCAGCGGCGTGGCCGGGCTGATCTTCAGGCGCGAGCGCACTTCGACGCCATTGCCTTCGAGTTCGTCGATCTCCTTCTTCAGCGCGGCCGGCGACAGCACCACGCCGTTGCCGATCAGGCACAGCGCGCCCTCGCGCAGGATGCCGGACGGGATCAGGTGCAGCACGGTCTTCTTGCCGCCGATGACCAGCGTGTGGCCCGCATTGTGGCCACCCTGGAAACGAACGACCGCACCGATCTCCTCGGTGAGCAGGTCGACGATCTTGCCCTTGCCTTCGTCGCCCCACTGGGCGCCGAGGACCACCACTGACTGACCCATGGCGGATCACTCCTCTTGCATGCGGCCATCGGGGCCGCTGGATGGGCCGGACCGGGCCTCGTCGCGATTGCGCGGTTCGCTCCATCGGGGAGCACGCCGCCACGCCGGGGCCAGACACGGAAAAAGCCGGTGGTCCGTCCTATCTGGAATCGGCCCATCCGGCTTTTGCGCATTATCCGGGTTTTGCGCGGCGGGGGCCACCCTGCGGGACGCGTGCTAGGTTCCGCGTTCCGCCATCCGACAGGAACCGACGATGCCCGGTCGCCCCGCCCGCCCCCTCCTCCTGCCCGCGCTGTCGCTGCTGGCGGCCTTGTTCGCCGCAACCGGCCTGGCAGCGCCCGCCGCCCGCGCCGCGGATGCCGGCGAGGTCGCCTGGGCCGCGGTCGATCCCTTCATCGGCACCGGCGGCGAAGGCCATACGTTTCCCGGCGCGACGGTGCCCTTCGGCATGGTCCAGCTCAGTCCCGACACGCGCATCCAGCCGCGCAAGGATGCCTACGGCTGGGCCGCCGGCTACCGTTACGACGATTCGACCATCGTCGGCTTCTCGCACACGCATTTCTCCGGCACCGGGCATTCCGACCTCGGCGACGTGCTGCTGATGCCGGTCTCCGGCGACGTGAAACTGGAGCGCGGCGATCCCGACGTGCCCGGCAGCGGCTACACCTCGCGCTTCCGCCACGACGACGAGATCGCGCAGCCCGGCTACTACGCGGTCACGCTGGACGACTACGGCGTGCGCGCCGAACTGACCGCCAGCGCGCGCGTGGGCGTGCACCGCTACGCCTTCCCCGCCGGCAAGCCCGCGCACGTGCTGCTCGACCTGCGCACCAGCATGTACGACTATCCCGGCAAGGTGCTGTGGTCGCGCATCCGCGTGCGCGCCGACGGCACGGTCACCGGCTTCCGCGAAACGCGCGGCTGGGCGCCGGGGCGGCAGCTGTACTTCGCGATGCGCTTCTCGCGGCCGCTGCGCGGGCAGGCGCTGCACGACACCGAGCAGGACGTCGCCTACAGGGGCTTTCCGCCGCCGGGCCACCAGGATCCGCGGCAGCGCGCGCAGATCGAGGGCCGGCAGCTGGTGGCGGCGTTCGATTTCGGCGAGGCCGCGGCAGACCCCCTGCTGGTGAAAGTGGCGATTTCGCCGGTCAGCGAGGACGGCGCGATCGCCAACCTCGATGCGGAAGTCCCCGGCTGGGATTTCGACGGCGTGCACGCGGCGGCGAAGCGGCAGTGGGTGGAAGCGCTGTCGGCGTTCGACGTGGAAGGCAGCGACGCGGAACGCACGCGCTTCCACACCGCGCACTACCACACCCTGCTCGGGCCGACGCTGTTCATGGACAGCGACGGGCGCTACCGCGGACCGGACAATGCGATCCGCCGGGCGGACGGCTTCACCCACTATTCGACGTTCTCGCTGTGGGACACGTATCGCGCGCTGCATCCGCTGCTCACGCTCGTGCAGCCGGAGCAGCGCAACGCGGATTTCGTCAATTCGCTGCTCGCGCACCGCCGCCACAGCCCCTACGGCATCCTGCCGGTGTGGTCGTTCCACGGTCTGGAGACATGGTGCATGATCGGCTACCACGCGGTGCCGGTGATCGCCGACGCCTACGTGAAGGGCATCCGCGGCTTCGATGCCGGCGAGGCGCTGGACGCGATGGTCGCCAGCGCCAGCTACGGCCCCTACGACGGCATCGCGCAGTACCGCGAGCTGGGCTGGGTGCCGATCGACGAGGAAGGCGAGGCGGCGAGCAAGACGCTGGAGTACGCCTTCGGCGACTGGACCATCGCACGCATGGCGCAGGCGATGGGCCGTGACGACGTCGCCGCGGAGTTCGGCAGGCGCGCGAGCAACTGGCGCAACGCCTTCGACCCGGACACCGGCTTCATGCGCGCACGCAAGCGCGACGGCAGCTTCCGCGAACCGTTCGATCCGACCGCCAGCGGCTACGGCACCGACTACACCGAGGGCAACGCCTGGCAGTACTCGTGGTACGTACCTCACGACGTGCCGGGCCTCGCATCCGCGCATGGCGGCGCGGACAGGCTGCTTGCGAAGCTGGACGAGGTGTTCGAGGCCGAAATCGATCCGGCGATCTTCGAACACATGGAAGACATCACCGGCCTGATCGGCTGGTACGCGCACGGCAACGAGCCCAGCCACCACGTCGCCTATCTCTACGCCGCCGCCGGCCAGCCCTGGCGCACGCAGGCGCGGCTGAAGCCGATCATGGACACGCAGTACGCGGCGCGGCCGGACGGGCTGTCGGGCAACGACGACCTCGGGCAGATGTCGGCCTGGTACGTGTTCACCGCGCTGGGCTTCTACCCGGTCGCGCCGGCCAGCAACATCTACGTCGTCGGCCGCCCGTTCCTGCCGCGCGCGACGTTGAAGTTGCCCGACGGCAAGCGTTTCACCGTGGTCGCGGACAACTTCGGCGAAGGCAATGGCTATGTCGGCGGCGCGACGTTGAATGGCAGGCCGCTGGCGCGCGCGGAGTTGCGGCACGAGCAGATCATGGCCGGCGGCGAACTGCGGTTCACGATGCAGGCCGAACCCGGGACGTGGGGAGCAGCACCGGCCGAGGAGTGATCGAGTGGTCCGATGCCGTTCCGAGCGTCACGCAATCCCGCCTGGTTGGCGTCAGAACCTGAATTGCCTCGCGCCGCGCGGAGACGGTGGAACCCAGGTCTCCGACGACTACCGTCATTCCCGCGAAAGCGGGAATCCATTGTGCTGTTGCGACCGCGTCCACGAAGAAAATGGATTCCCGCTTTCGCGGGAATGACGGTATAGGCGGCGAGGATACGGACGCCTCGTTTCTAGACGCCGCGCACCTTGGAACCTGTTCACGATTTCCGAATCGAGCGTCATCCCGGCTTTCGCCGGGATGAGGTCTTCGATGATGTTTGCCCCCAGGTACAAAGATCGTGAACAGGCTCTTAGATGCCACGCACGAAGTACAGCGCAACGAGACCGATGGCGAGAACGATCCCGCCGATCGTCCGCAGCTGGCGCTCGGGCAGCGCCTGCAGCTGTTCGGCGGCGCGCTTCCAGCCGCCCGGGGCGACGAACAGCATCAGGCCTTCGAGGACGGCGACGAGGCAAAGGGCGGCCCAGAGGTCGTTCATGCGTGCGCCTCGCTGGGGAGTTGGAGCCCTCCCCCGCTCGCGGGGGAGGCAAAAACAGAAGCGTCAGCGATCGCTGCGCAGGTACTGCAGGAAGGGATCGTTGCGCTCGAGCACGATCACGCCGTTGCCGTCGGCGAACGCGCTGCGGTAGGCCTCGAGGCTGCGCTGGAAGGCGTAGAAGGCGGGGTCGCGACCGGCGGCCTGGCCGTAGATGCGGGTCGCCTCGGCGTCGCCCTCGCCGCGCAGCTTCTGCGCGTCGCGCTCGGCCTCGGCCACCAGCACGGTGCGCTCGCGGTCGGCCTCGGCGCGGATGATGCGCGCCTGCTCCTCGCCCTCGGCGCGCAGGCGGCTGGCCACCTGGCGGCGTTCGGCGCGCATGCGGTCGTAGACCTGGGCGATGACGTCGCTGTCGGTGGGCAGGTCGATCTGCTTGAGGCGGATGTCGATCACGCGCATGCCCAGCGTCCTGGCGGCGGCGTTGATGCCCTCGAGCTGCTTGGCGATGATCTCGGTGCGGTCGCCCGACACCAGCGCCGTCAGCGTACGCGCGTTGATCTCGTTGCGCAGCGAATCCTTGATGATCGGCGCGAGGCGGTCGTTGGCCACGTCCATCTGCCCGCCGGTGGCGCGGTAGAAGTCGCCGACGTTGTTGATCAGGCCGATCGCGACGAAGTCGACGCTCACGTCCTTGCGCTCGGAGGTGAGGTAGCGCTCGGGCGAGAACTCGGCCGCGTAGAAGCGGCGGTCGAACACGCGCGCGGTCTCGATCAGCGGGACCTTGAAGTGCAGGCCCGGGCCGATGTCGGTGCGGGCGACGCGGCCGAGGTTGAGCACCAGCGCCACCTGTCCCTCGCGCACGACGTAGACCGAGCCGAGCAGGCCCAGCAGCACCAGCAGCACCACGGGGATGACCAGGTTGAATTTCATCGGTTGCCTCCTTCACCGCGGGTCGCGCGCGCCGGGCGCGGCAGGGCGGGGTCCGGCGTCGCGGTGACCGGCGGCGACAGGATCTCCTGCGGCAGCACCGGCGGCTGCGAGGCGTTGCCCGAACCGCCCTGCTGCGTCATCGGCACGTAGATCAGCTGGCGACCGTCGCCGCCGACGACCTTGCGGTTGTCGGCCAGCACCTGCTGCACGGTTTCAAGCCACAGGCGCTTGCGGGTCACGTCGGGCGCGTTGCGGTATTCGTCGACCAGCAGCGTGAAGCGCTGCGCGTCACCGGTGGCGCGGGCCACGGACGCGGTCTTGTAGCCCTCGGCGGTGGTGCGCAGGCGCGCCGCGTCGCCGCGCGCTTCCGGAACCACCTTGGCGGCGTAGGCGCGGGCCTCGTTGACCAGGCGTTCGTTGGTCTGCTGGGCGCTGTTGACCTCGTCGAAGGCCGGCTTGACCTCTTCCGGCGGACGCGCATCCTGCAGGTTCAGCTCGGTGACCACGAGACCGGTGCGGTACGCCTCCAGCGAGGCCTGCAGCGCGGTCGACGCGGCCACCGACAGCGGTCCGCGCGCGTTCAGCGCGGTGTCGAGGTCTGCGCGGCCGATCTGCTCACGCACCGCGCTCTGCGAGACCTGCTCCAGCACGCGGACAGCATTCTGCGTGCCGAACAGGAACAGTTCCGGATCGCTGACGCGGTACTGCACGTTGAACGACACGGTGACGATGTTCTCGTCGCGGGTCAGCACCGGCATGGAGTTGCTGAAGGTGCGCACGCTGGTGGCGTCGACCTTGACCACGCTCTCGATCGGCCAGGGCAGCTTGAAGTTCGGGCCTGGCTGCATGATCCGCGCGATCTCGCCGAAGCGCAGCACCACGCCGCGCTGCTGTTCGCCGATCAGCACGAAGCAGTTGAACACCAGCCACAGCGCCAGCGCGATGGCGATCCAGCGCAGCGGATTGCCGCCGCCACCGCCGCCGCCGAACAGGTCGCGCAGGCGGTCGCCGATGTCGCCCAGGCCGCCGCTGCCGCGACGGCGCTTGGGCGGCCACGGGTTGCGGCCGTTGCCATCGGGTCGCTTGCGCTCCGGTGGCTGGTCGTCGTTGTTCTTGCCGGGAATGTTCCAGGCCATGCCTGCTCCAGTCTGGGGTTCCGCCGCGCGCCGTTCCCGGCGACGCGATCCGATAGTCTACCTGCTGTACTCCGCCTCGACCGCGGGCAGGAGCTCGCGCAGCATGCCCGCGTCCTCCTGCGCCGCCAGCCGCGCCGCGTCGGCCTCGGACAGGTCGACGCTGATCCGCCAGCCGTGCTCGTCGTGCGACTCGCCGCGCACCGCGTCGAGCGCGTGCAGGCGCGCGCGCAGGCGACCGGCGCTCGGCGGCAGTTCGAGCTCGGCGACGATCCGGCGCTGCGCCAGGCGCGCCGACAGCGCGTCCACCAGCAGGTCCAGCCCCAGACCGTCGCGGGCGGAGATCCAGACGCGCTCGCGTCCGATGGCCAGCGTTTCGCCCGGCAGCGCCGGCTCCGGCGCGGTTTCGGGGTCGGGCGCGTCGCGGCGCGCCTGCGCGCCCTCGATCCGGTCGATCTTGTTGAACACCAGCAACTGCGGGATGTCGCCGGCGCCAATCTCGGCCAGCACCGCGTCCACCTGGCGGATGCGCTCGTCGCGCAGCGGATCGGCGGCGTCGATGACGTGCAGCAGCAGGTCGGCCTCGCGCGCCTCGCTCAGGGTCGAGCGGAACGCGGCGACGAGTTCGTGCGGCAGGTCGCGGACGAAGCCGACGGTGTCGGCCAGCACCACCGGCCCGCTCGCCAGCGCGATCCGGCGCACGGTGGGGTCGAGCGTGGCGAACAGTTGGTCGGCGGCGTAGGCCCCGGCGCCGGTCAGGGCGTTGAACAGCGTCGACTTGCCGGCGTTGGTATAGCCCACCAGCGCGACGCGCGGCAGTTCGCTGCGCACGCGGGCGCGGCGCATCTGGGTACGCTGCACTTCCACCTTCTCCAGGCGCTTCTGCAGCATGTCCACACGCTTCTGCAGCAGCCGGCGGTCGGTTTCGAGCTGGGTTTCGCCGGGGCCGCGCAGGCCGATCGAGCCGCCGCGCTGGCGCTCGAGGTGGGTCCAGCCGCGCACCAGGCGCGTGGCCATGTGCTTGAGCTGGGCCAGTTCGACCTGCAGCTTGCCCTCGTGGCTGCGGGCGCGCTGGGCGAAGATGTCGAGGATCAGGCCGGTGCGGTCGACCACGCGCCGCTCCAGCACCTTCTCCAGGTTGCGCTCCTGGCCGGGGCTCAGCGGATGGTTGACCAGCACCAGGTCGGCGCCGGAGGCATCGGCCGCGGCCTTCACCTCGTCGAGCTTGCCGCTGCCAAGCAGGGTCGCCGGATTGGGACGGTCGATGCGGGCCATGACCAGGGTAGCCACGGTCGCGCCCGCCGAACGCGCGAGTTCGGCGAATTCCTCCAGTTCGACCTCGTCCGGCGGACCTCCGGCATGGGGCTGGACCAGCAGCGCATGCTCGCCCTTGCGGGATCGCTCAAACAGTTGGGTGGGCATCTCGACTCGGGCGGCGGCTCAGGCCATCAGACATGGAGGCCGCCGGCCCGATCTTCAACCGCCTGCGCCCCTCCGGCGCCCCGACCGGGCCGCTCAGGCGGTTTCCGCCGTCATGTCCTCGGCGCCCTCGGACGCCTGGACCACCCCTCCGCCCGGCCCCACGCGCACGTTGCGCGCCGGCACCACGGTGGAAATGGCGTGCTTGTAGACCATCTGGCTGACGGTGTTGCGCAGCAGCACGACGAACTGGTCGAAGGATTCGATGACCCCCTGCAGCTTGATGCCGTTGACCAGGTAGATGGAAACCGGAACGCGTTCGCGCCGCAGCGCATTCAGGAAAGGATCCTGCAAGGATTGCCCCTTGGACATGGTGTTTCCCCAGCTTGGTTATTGTTGTGTCCGAACCGGCGCCCGCGGGCGTTCCCCGGCCGCATCGCCCGACCCGCGTGTTCCCCATGCGGCGGCGACGTACCGATGGTACACAACCCGTACGCGTTCGCGGGGCGGTTTTGTGCGCTGCGTCGCGGATTTGCGCGGTGGGTGCCGGGGGGATCCTCGGAGGCGGAGGGTGGGGTCGCGCCTGAAGGCGCTCCTGCAGGAGATCCGCTGTAGGAGCGCCTTCAGGCGCGACCCGCCAACGCCCAGGCGCCAAGAAAGCGCCGGACGGCCTCGTCGACCCCGGCACCCTTCCCCTCGCCCGGATCGAACCATTGCGCATCAAGCTCGCCTCGCAGCCAGGTGAGCTGGCGCTTGGCGAGCTGGCGGGTGGCGAAGATCGCGCGGTCCCGGAATCCGGTGGCATCACCGTCGCCGTCGAGGTGTTCCCAGGCCTGGCGGTAGCCGACGGCGCGGATCGCCGGCAGATCCAGCGGCGCCGGATGCGCCTGCAGCGCCGGCAGCGCACGCAGCGCGCGCACCTCGTCGAGGAAGCCGGCGGCCAGCATGGCGTCGAAGCGCGCGGCGATGCGCGCGTGCAGTACGCCGCGCTCGCGCGGCGCCACGACGAGCTTGAGCACCCTCACCGGCAGGCGCGGCGTTGCCGACGGTTCGCGCTGCCAGTCGCTGATCGGGCGACCGCTGAGCCGGAACACCTCCAGCGCGCGCTGGATGCGCTGCGGATCGCCGGGCTTGATCCTTGCGGCGGCGGCCGGGTCGATCGCGGCCAGTTGCGCATGCATCGCAGGCCAGCCCTGTTCACGCGCCTCGGCCGCGATGTCGGCGCGCATGGCGGCGTCGGCCGTAGGCATCGGCGACAGCCCGCGCAGCAGGGCCTGGAAATAGAGCCCGGTGCCACCGGCGAGGATCGGCAGGCGACCGCGCGCGACGATGCCGTCGATGGCGCGCCGCGCGTCCTGCGCGAACTCCGCGGCCGAGTAGGTTTCCCAGGGATCGCGCAGGTCGAGCAGGTGGTGCGGCGCGCGCGCGCGTTCGGCCGCGTCCGGTTTAGCTGAGCCGATGTCGAGCCCGCGGTAGACCAGTGCCGAATCGACGCTGACGATCTCGCCGCCGAAACGCTCGGCCCAGTCCAGCGCCAGCGCGGTCTTGCCCGCGGCGGTAGGGCCCATCAGGGCGATGGCGGGCGGGCGCGTGTCGGCGGGCATCGCGACATTATCGGCTCGGGCTTGCCCCCACCCCAACCCTCCCCCGCCTGCGGGGGAGGGTTGGGGTGGGGGCCGCCGTTGAGGCGGTCCATGGACAAAGGCATCGCGCCTGAAGGCGCTCCTACAGGATTCGGTAGGGGCGGCAACCCCGTTGGCGGAGGTCGTGCGTTCAATCCCGTCGACCACCACGGGAGTCCCGCCATGCAACGCCATGCCCTCGCCACCGCCCTGTTCGCCGCCATCGTCCTGTCCGCCTGCACCAGCGCACCGACCGAACGCGAGGCGCAGGCCGCCGGCACCATCCGCGACCAGGTGTCGCCGCCGGCCCCGCCGCCGCCCGCCGAGCCATCTGCCGTCGACGCCATCGGCGGCGCCACGCACGCGAAGGCGCTTGTGGCCGCGCGCATGCGCGCCGAGGAAACGCGCATGGCATACGCGCCCGCTGCCCCGGCCTCGATCGCCTACGACATGGCCGCGCCGCCCATATACACGCAGCCGGCGAACACCGAGAACTACGCCGAACGCAGCGACAACCCGGTGCAGCGCGTAGCCGAGCAGCCGGTGTCCACCTTCTCCATCGACGTCGACACCGGCAGCTACAGCAACGTCCGCCGCATGATCCGCCAGGGCCTGCGCCCGCCGGCGGACGCGGTGCGCGCCGAGGAGTTCATCAACTACTTCGACTACGGCCATCCCGGCCCGACGTCGCTGGACACGCCGTTCCGCGCCACGGTCGAGGTCGCGCCGGCGCCGTGGAATACGCAGCGGCACCTGCTGATGGTCGGCATCAAGGGCTTCGATGTGCCGAAGGCGGAGCTGCCGCCGGCCAACCTGGTGTTCCTGCTCGATACCTCGGGCTCGATGAACTCGCCCGACAAGCTGCCGCTGCTCAAGCAAGCCTTCTCCGAGCTGACGCAGCAGCTGCGCGCGCAGGACCGCGTCAGCATCGTCGTGTACGCCGGTTCCGCGGGTCTGGTGCTGCCGCCAACGCCCGGCGACCGCAAGGACGAGATCCTTGCCGCGCTGAACCGCCTCGAAGCCGGCGGCAGCACCAACGGCGGCGACGGCATCCGCCTGGCCTACGCGATGGCCAAGCGCGCCTTCGTCAAGGACGGCGTCAACCGCGTGATCCTCGCCACCGACGGCGACTTCAACGTCGGCACGGTCGACGGCGGCTCGCTGGAGACGATGGTCGCCGACCAGCGCAAGTCCGGCATCGCGCTGACCACGCTCGGCTTCGGCGCCGGCAACTACAACGACCACCTCGCCGAGCGGCTGGCCGACGCCGGCGACGGCAACCACGCCTACATCGACACGCTACAGGAGGCGCGCAAGGTGCTGGTCGAGGAGATGTCCTCGACGCTGCTCACGATCGCGCAGGACGTGAAGATCCAGGTCGAGTTCAATCCGGCGCTGGTCAGCGAGTACCGGCTGATCGGCTACGAGAACCGCATGCTGGCGCGCGAGGATTTCGCCAACGATCAAGTCGACGCCGGCGACATCGGCGCCGGCCACGAGGTCACCGCGCTGTACGAGATCACCCTCGCCGGCTCCGGCGCGGAGCGCCTGCCGCCGCTGCGCTATGGCGCGCCGGCACAGGCGCCGGATGCGCGGACGTCGGATGAGCTGGCGCACCTGCGGCTGCGCTACAAGCGGCCCGGCGAAAGCACGAGCCGGCTGATCGAAACCCCGGTCCTGCGCAGCGCGATCGCCCGGCAGCCGGGCGAATCGATGCGCTTCGCCGCGACGGTTGCGGCCTGGGCGGATGCGCTGCGCGGCGGCAAGCACCTGGAACAGTGGGACTGGTCGGCGATCGCCGCCGGCGCGCGCGCGGCGCAGGGCCGCGACCCGTGGAAGCTGCGCGCGGAATTCGCCGAACTGATCGACGCTTCGCGGGCGCTGGTGGTCGACGGCGAGTCCGTCGAACAGCCGCAGCTCAGCTCGATTTCCCGCTGACGCGCGAGGATCGGCGTCCCGCGGCGCGGCCCTCCACCGGCGGCGCGGGACGACCGAACAGGTAGCCCTGTCCGTAGGCGCAGCCGAGGTCGGCCAGCAGCTGCCGCTGGTGCTCGGTCTCGACGCCCTCGCCGATGGTGTCGATGCCGAGCGTGCCCGCCAGCGCCAGGATCGCGCGCACCAGCGCCAGGCTCTCGGCGTGGGTCTCGCCGACCAGCCCGGCGACGAAGCTCTGGTCGATCTTGAGCGCCTGGATCGGGAAGCGGTGCAGGTACGACAGCGCCGAGAAACCGGTGCCGAAGTCGTCGAGCAGCGCCAGCACGCCGTGGCCGCGCAGGGTGCCCAGGATGCGCGCCGCACGCGGCGCGTCGTCGAGCAGCGCACCTTCGGTGATCTCGATCCGCAGCCGCCTGGGATCGACGCCCGCGTCGTCGGCGATGCGCAGCAGCCGCTCGGCGAAGTCCTCGGCGTGGAAATGCCGCGGCGATACGTTGATCGAGACATAGCCCCCCGGGCTGCGCCCCATCCACGCGACCACCTTGCGGTACAGCAGCCAGTCGACCTGCTCGATCAGGCCGCTGTCCTCGCAGACGCGGATGAACTCCGATGGCGGCAGCGAACCGTGCAGTTCGTGCTTCCAGCGCAGCAGCGCCTCGTGCCCGACCACCGCGCCGTCGGACAGCCGCACGATCGGCTGGAAATACGGTTCGAACGCGTCGCGCTGGATCGCGCGGCGCAGGTCGGCCTCGAGGTCGAGCAGGCGCATCGCCTCGGCGCGCATCTCCTCGTCGAAGCGCTCGCTGCGGTCGCGGCCGCGCGCCTTGGCGCGGTACATCGCGGCGTCGGCGTCGCGCAGCAGTTCGTCGGCGTGGCGGTAGCGCGGCTGCCACAGCGCGATGCCGATGCTGGCCGAGGGAAACAGCTCGCGCCCGGCGACCCACATCGAGCGACCGAGCTTCTTGAGCACGAGCGATGCCACTTCCCCGGCGGCATCGCCGTCGGCCACCGACTCGAGCACGATCGCGAACTCGTCGCCGCCCAGCCGCGCGACCACGTCCTCGACACCGATCGCGGCGCGGATGCGGCGGCCGACCTCGATCAGCATCGCGTCGCCGGCGGCATGCCCCATCGAGTCGTTGATCAGCTTGAAGCGGTCGAGGTCGAGGAACAGCACCGCGAACGGCAGCCGCCCCGGCTCGAACATCTGCAGCATCATGCTGTCGAGGCGATCGAGCAGGAACACGCGGTTGGGCAGGCCGGTGAGGTGGTCATGGCGCGCCTGGTGGGTCAGCCGCTGCTGCGCGCGAACACGCTCGCCGATCTGCGCGCGCAGCTCGCGGTTGGCCTGCTCGAGTTCGCGCGTGCGCGCCTCGACCCGGAATTCCAGTTCGGCGTGGGTCGCCTTGAGGTACTCCTGCGTGCGCTTGCGGGCGAGCGCGCCGTCGATGTGGTGCGCGACGAAGGTCAGCAGTTCCTGGTCGGCGGGGCTGAAGACGACGTCGGCGCTGTAGCTCTGCACTGCGATGACGCCGGTCGGCGCGCCGTCGCGGGTCAAGGGTACGCCCAGCCAGCAATGCGCCATCGCGCCGTGGCTGCGGACCTGGCCCGCCTCCACCAGCTGGCCCATGCCCTGCCGGTCCACCAGCAGCGCCTGGCCGTTGCGGATGACGTACTCGGTCAGGCCCATGCCCAGGCGCCGCGGCTTGCGCACCGGGTCGCGCTCGTCGACCGAGTACGGGAACTCGAGCCGGCTGCCGTCCTCGGACAGCAGCGCGATGTAGAAATTCTTCGCATCGAGCAGCTCGTCGATGATGGCGTGCACGTCGGCGTAGAAGCGCTCGATGCTGCCGGCGGTGATCGACAGCTCGCTGATGCGGAACAGCGCGCGCTGCAGGCTCTCGGCGCGCTCGCGCTCGACGATCTCGGCCTCGAGCACCCAGTTGGCGTGCTGCAGGTCGCGGGTCCGCTCCTCGACGCGCCGTTCGAGCTCGTCCTGCGCCGACTTGCGGTCGAGCGCGGTGAGGATGTGCTGGGACACGAACTCCAGCAGCGCGCGGTCCTCGTGCGTGTAGCGCTGCGGCTGGTCGTAGCTCTGCACCACGATCGCACCGCTGACGTAGCCGTCGCGGCGCATCGGCACGCCCAGCCAGTCGGCGCTGTCGGGGCCGTGCGCCGGATCCTTGGTGACGCCGAGCCTGCGCCGCACCTGCGCCGAGGGGCCGAGCATCGGCTGGCCGTGGCGCAGCATCGCGACCGTCAGGCTGTTGGGCATCTGCGCGACCGGGATCTCGTCGTCGGGATCGGCCGTCCATGGATCGCGCTCGTCGACGAAATAGAGGAAGCGGATGGTGTCGCGCACGTCGTCGTAGCGCACGATGTAGAAGTTCTCCGCCGGCATCAGCGTGCCGACGATGGCGTGGATCCGCGCCAGCATCTCGCGCATGTCCAGGCCCGCGCCGGACACGTCGGCGATCTCGTACAGCGCCTGGCGCAAGCGCTCGGACTTGCGCAGGCCCCGGATGCGCAGCTGCGCGCGGGCGCTGGCGAAGGTCGCGTCGATGGTGCTGCGCGCCAGCGCCACCCAGCCCTCGCGCAGCGCGTTTGGCAACTGCCGGCCCGGCTGCGCGACCAGCGCGACGCGGGTGTCGTCCACGGTCCAGGCCGCGCTGACGTCGTATCCGCCCTCGCCCGGCGGCCCGCCGGCGAGCATGCCCTCGACGGCGGTTCCGTGCGCGGCCGTGGCCGCGCCGCTCAGCGAAACCGTCATCCCCAGCAGCGGGTCGTCCCAGCCCACCGCCACCGTCGATCCGGTCGGCAGCGTGCGCGCCAGCAGCTGCGCAAGGCCGGAGAGCCCGGCGCTGTCCTCGGGATCCGATGCGGTCGCCTCCACTGCGGGGACATTCACGGGTACGCCACCTCCATTCAGGGAGCATAACGGGATTCAGTGGCCGCTCCGGCAACCCCGGTGCCGCCCTCCGGACGTTGGCATGCACATGTCGATCCCCATCGCGCAATGGCCGCGACCGTCGCGGCGCCGGCGCACGCGCGCCGCCGGCTTCACTCCGGCCGGGGCAGGGCTTACCCTGCTTCCGGTGAACGAGGCCGTCCCCGCCAGCCCGCCCGAGCCCAGCGACGAAGCGCTGATGCTGGCCTATGCCGACGGCGACGTGGCCGCGTTCGAAACGCTCTACGGGCGCCATCGCCAGCGCCTGTACCGCTTCCTGCTGCGCCAGCTGCGCGACGGTGCGCTGGCCGACGAACTGTTCCAGGACATCTGGCAGAAGCTGATCGCCGCGCGCGCGACCTGGACGCCCGAGGCCGCCTTCGCGACCTGGCTGTACCGGATCGCGCACAACCGCCTGGCCGACCACTGGCGGGCGCTGCAGCACCGTCCGCCGGCGCCGGCGGACGCCGACGAGCGCACCGAACGCGTGCCGGACCCGGACACGCCCGAGCGGCAGCTGTCGGAGTTCGAACAGCGCCGCCAGCTGCAGCTGGCGCTGGCCGCACTGCCGCCCGAACAGCGCGAGGTGGTCCTGCTGCGGCTGGAGCAGGAGCTGACGCTGGAGGAAATCGGCGAAGTGACCGGCGTCGGCCGGGAAACCGTGAAGTCGCGCCTGCGCTACGCGATGGACAAGCTGCGCGCGCAGCTGGGGTCGGTGGCTGGATCATGAGCATGCGCGAGCACGAACCGCTGACGCAGGAAGAGCGCGACCTCGCGCAGAAGCTGTCGCGGCTGGACGCGCACGCGGGTCCGTCGTCGGCACTGGATGCGGCGATCCTCGCGGCGGCGCGCGACGACGCGGGCGCGAGCCGGGGCGGAACCGCATCCGCGCCACGCGGGCGGCGTCGGCCGCGCTGGCCGGTCGGGCTCGGCATCGCCGCCTCGCTGGCGGTCGCCGTGGGCGTCGCCTGGCAGCTGCGGCCACAGCCCGATACGCAGGTGCTGTCGGCGCCTGCGGAAGCCGAACTGCCCGCGTACAGCGTCGCCAAACCCGCGCCGGCCGCGATCGACCCGGCCAAACAGGCGCCTGCCGGAGCCGCGGCGGATCGCGCCGCGGATGCCGCTCCCGCCCCTGCACAGGCCCGGGCCTTGCCGGCGCCGGCCATTGCCGAACGCGAACAGCGCAAGACCGCGGTGGAAGCCGAGCGCACCGAGGCCACCCGCGAAGAAGCGCCCGCCGCCGCAGCCGTCTCGCCCGTGGCACCGCAGGCCGCGGTCGATGCCCCGCCGCCGCGGGAGCCGTCGGCGGCGGCAGCCAGGCTCGCCGAGTCCGCGGACGTCGTGTTCGACGTGGCGCCTACACCGCCCCCGGCACCACCCGCGCCGCCTGCCGCCACCCGCGCCGAACCGGTGTTCGTCCCGGATCCGTCCGCCATCTCCGGCGGCGCCGCGGCGCGCGCACTGCGCAGCGACGAGGCCGCCGGCCAGCGCGAACGCATGCAGCCTGCCGTCCCGGCGGCGTCCGCCCGTCGCGACGCCGCCATCTCGGTCGCCGTGCCCTCTGCACCGGTCGCGCTCGGCGCGCGGGTCGAACCAGCGCAGGAGATCGACACGCTCGCCGACCAGCCGCTCGACGACCAGCCGCCGGCCTCGGCGGATTCGCCGCAGGTGCGCGACGCCTGGCTGCAGCGCATCCGCGAACTGCGCGACTCCGGCGCGCTGGACGAGGCCCGCGCCAGCCTGCGCGAGTTCGTGCGCCGGCACCCGCAGGCGGCGGTGCCGGACGACCTGCGCCCGCTGCTCGGCGAATGAGCCTGGACACGCTGGCCGCGCCCGCGCGCCACGAGATCGACGTCAGGCACAGCCGCTTCCTCGCGAACGCCGCCCCGATCGCATCGGTCGAGGACGCCGCCGCGTTCGTGAAACAGGTATCGGTTGCCGACGCCACCCACAACTGCTGGGCCTGGCGCCTGGGCGGCGACTACCGCAGCAGCGACGATGGCGAGCCCGCCGGCACGGCCGGACGCCCGATCCTCGCCGCGATCGACGGCCAAGGCTACGACCGCATCGTGGTGGTGGTCACGCGCTGGTTCGGCGGCATCAAGCTCGGCGCCGGCGGCCTGGTGCGCGCCTACGGCGGCGCCGCGGCCGAGTGCCTGCGCCTCGCGCCGCGCCTGCCGCTGGTGGAAACCGCCACCGTCGCCGTCCACGTCGCCTTCGGGGACCTGTCCACCCTGCACCACCTGCTGCCCGCGTTCGCGGCCGACAAGCGCGGGGAAAGTTTCGACGCCAACGGCGCGCGGATCGTGCTGGAACTGCCCGCCGACGCCGTCGCCGCCTTGAAAACCCGGCTGCGCGACGCCACCCGTGACCGGGCACGTTTCGACGACGATTGATCCGACCCCTATCCTGCAGGAGCGGCTTCAGCCGCGACCGGACATTCGACGGGACCGGGAAAGCGATCGCGCCTGAAGGCGCTCCTACAATTTGCGGGCCGGATCAATCGGGCCTGTCCACGATCTCCGAATCGGGCGTCATCCCGAGAGCGGCGGGGGATCCTGCACATGACGTGCGGAAGCCCCGCTGCACCCGGGATGACATCCTGTTAAAGGCCCCAAGCTGATGGCGTTCTCCCACGACCGGCGCACCGGCACCCCAGGCACCGCGTCCGCCGCGCCGGCATCGCCGGACGCCAAGGCGCCGATCGGCTCGCTGCGCACGCTGTGGCCCTTCGTCATGCGCCACAAGGGCCTGTTCGGCGCCTGGCTGGCGGCGCTGGTGGCCTCCTCCACCGCCACCCTGGCGCTGCCGGTCGCGGTGCGCCACGTCATCGACCGCGGCTTCAGCAGCGGCAGCAACATCGACGCGACCTTCGCCATGGTGCTGCTGGTAGCACTGGCACTGGCCTTCGCCACCGCCGCCCGCTTCTTCTTCGTCTCGCTGCTGGGCGAGCGCGTGGTCGCCGACCTGCGCAACCGGCTCTATGGCCACCTCGTCGGCCTCGACCAGGCCTTCTTCGAGCGCAGCCGCAGCGGTGAACTGGTGTCGCGGCTCAGCGCCGACACCGAACTGCTGCGCAGCGTGATCGGCACGACCATGTCGGTCGCGCTGCGCAGCGTGGTGACCGTGCTCGGCAGCGTGGTCATGCTGGTGGTGACCAGCCCGAAGCTGGCGGTGTGGGCGCTGGTCGGCATCCCGCTGTTCGTGCTGCCGCTGGTGGTGGGCGGGCGCCGGCTGCAGAAGATCTCGCGGCAGAGCCAGGACCGCGTGGCCGACGCCAACGCGCTGGCCGCCGAGGCGCTCGGCGCGATCCGCACCGTGCAGGCGCACGCGCGCGAGGTCTACGAGCGCGGCCGTTTCGCCGACGCGGTCGCGCTGTCGGTCGCCACCGCGCGCCGGCGCATCGGCGTGCAGTCGCTGGTCACCGCGGTCGCGATCTCGCTGATCTTCGGCGCCATCATCCTGGTGCTGTGGTCGGGCGCGCACGACGTGATCCGCGGCGACATGAGCGCCGGCACGCTCGGCCAGTTCGTGCTCTACGCCCTGCTCGGCGCCGGATCGGTCGGCGCGCTGGCCGAGGTCTGGAACGAACTCCAGCGCGCGGCCGGCGGCATGGGCCGCATCGGCGAACTGCTCGACGAGCGCATCGGCATCGACGCACCGGAACATCCGGCGACGCTGCCGCGACCGCTGCAGGGCGAACTGCGCTTCGACGCGGTGTCGTTCCACTACCCCTCGCGCCCCGACGCGCCGGCGCTGCACGATTTCAGCCTGCGCGTCGCGCCGGGTGAAACCGTGGCCCTGGTCGGCCCGTCCGGCGCCGGCAAGAGCACGGTGTTCTCGGTGCTGCTGCGCTTCCACGATCCGCAGTCCGGGCAGGTATCGGTCGATGGCGTCGACGTGCGCCGGCTCGATCCGGTGGAGCTGCGCGAAGCGATCGCGCTGGTGCCCCAGCAGCCGGCGATCTTCGCCGCGAGTGCGCGCGACAACATCCGCTACGGCCGGCTCGACGCTGGCGACGACGACATCGTTGCGGCCGCGCGCTCGGCCGAGGCCCACGATTTCCTTTCCGCCCTGCCCGCCGGCTACGACGAACAGCTCGGCGAGCGCGGCGCGCGCCTGTCCGGCGGCCAACAGCAGCGCATCGCCATCGCCCGCGCCCTGCTCAAGGACGCGCCGGTGCTGCTGCTCGACGAAGCCACTTCCGCGCTCGACGCGCAGAGCGAGCGCGCGGTGCAGACCGCGCTCGAACACCTGATGGAAGGCCGCACCACCCTGGTGATCGCGCACCGCCTCGCCACCATCCTCAAGGCCGACCGCATCGTGGTGATGGACGGCGGCCGCATCATCGCCCAGGGCACGCACGAACAACTGCTGGCGCAGGGCGGCCTCTACGCCGAGCTGGCGCGGCTGCAGTTCATCGACTGATCCGCGCGCCGCGGCTCAGGCAACGTCGGCGCTGCGCCGCCAATCGCGCGGCGAACGCCCGGTCTGCGCCTTGAACGCGCGCGACAGCGCCGCCTCGCTGCCGTAGCCGACCTCCGAGGCCACGATCTTCAGCGGCCGTCCGCGCCGCAGCGCCTGCTGCGCCAGGCCGATGCGCCAGCCCTGCAGGTACTGGCCCGGCGTGGTCCCGACCGCTTCGCGGAAACCGGTGGCGAACACGCTGCGCGACATGCCCGCGGCCTGCGCCAGTTCCTCCAGCGTCCAGTCCTTCGCCGGCGCCTCGTGCATCGCCACCAGCGCGTTGCGCAGGCGCGGATGCGACAGCCCGGAGAGCAGGCCACCCTTCACCTCGCCGCTTTCCATCAGCTGGCGCAGGATCTGGATCATCACCACCTCGAACAGGCGACCGATCAGCGCCTCGCGGCCGCAGCGCCGGTCGAAGGCCTCCTCGAACAGCAGCGCCAGCACCGGCTCGGCGCCGGCGATCGCGTCCAGCGGCAGGCAGACCACGTCGGGCAGCGCCGCGGCGATGGGATTGTTCGCCCCGCCCTCGAACTCCAGGTTGGCGCAGGCCATGTCCGCGCCGCGCTCGGCATCGGTGACGAAGCGGTGCGCCAGCGGACGCGGATACAGCAGCACGCTGGGCCGTTCGATGCGCAGCGATTCGCGGCCGTGGGAGACCTCGACCTCGCCGCGGCGCACGAGGTGCAGCTGGCCCGGCCCGTCGCCGGCCTCCACCGTGTTGATGCCGCACAAGGCGCCGGCATGGAACAGCTGCGCGGTCACGGGGAAGTGGGTCATCAGCGCGGCCAGCCGGTCGACCATCTCGGACTCCTGATCAAGTTTTCAGGATTTTACATCACCAACCATTTCGCCCGGACCCGCAAAGTACGCCTCACCGAACGGCAACGCTTCGGCCCACCACACCCGACAGGAGAACCCCCGTGTCCATCGAAAAGATCCTCTACGCAGCCACCGCCACCGCCACCGGCGGTCGCGAAGGCCGGGCCGCCTCGTCCGACGGCGTGCTCGATGTCGAGTTGTCCACCCCGCGCGAGCTCGGCGGCGCCGGCGGCCCCGGCACCAACCCCGAGCAGCTGTTCGCCGCCGGCTACTCGGCCTGCTTCCTCGGCGCGCTGAAGTTCGTGGCCGGCAAGCAGAAGGTCGCGCTGCCCTCGACCACCACCGTCACCGGCAAGGTCGGCATCGGCCAGATCCCCACCGGCTTCGGCATCGAGGCCGAACTGACCATCGCCGCCCCGGGCGTGCCGCGCGACACGCTGCAGTCGCTGGTCGACGCCGCCCACCTGGTCTGCCCCTACTCCAACGCCACGCGCGGAAACATCGACGTGGCGCTCGTGATCGCCGACTGATTCCTTTCCATCCCTGCTTCTCGACCCCTGGTTCCTTCCACTCCCCTTCATCGAACGAGGCAACGCCATGAACGCCATGACCCGCACCTTCTCCGCCAGCCTGCTGGCCCTCGCCCTGCAGGCTGGCTTCGCCGCCCAGGCCGCGCAGCCCGCTTCGCCCGCACCGGGCGCCGTCCGCACCGCCACCATCGACGGCGACCACGTCGTCACCGCCGACGGCGTGCGCCTCTACTACAAGGACTGGGGCCCGAAGGACGGCCCGGTCGTCACCTTCAGCCACGGCTGGCCGCTGAACTCGGACAGCTGGGAATCGCAGATGATCTTCCTGGCCTCGCAGGGCTATCGCGTGGTCGCGCACGACCGCCGCGGCCACGGCCGCTCCAGCCAGCCCTGGGACGGCAACGACATGGACCACTACGCCGACGACCTCGCCGCCGTGATCAACGCGCTGGACCTCAAGGACGTCACCGTGGTCGGCTTCTCCACCGGCGGCGGCGAGGTGGCGCGCTACATCGGCCGCCACGGCACGGCGCGGGTGAAGAAGGCAGTGCTGGTGGCCGCGGTGCCGCCGCTGATGCTCCAGACCGCCGACAACCCCGCCGGCCTGCCGATCGAGGTCTTCGACGGCCTGCGCAAGGCCTCGCTCGAGAACCGATCGCAGCTGTACCTCGACATCGCGTCCGGCCCGTTCTTCGGCTTCAACCGTCCCGGCGCGACGCCCAACCAGGCGCTGGTCCAGTCGTTCTGGGTGCAGGGCATGCAGGCCGGCCACAAGAACACCTACGATTCGATCGCGGCGTTCTCGGCCACCGACTTCCGCGAGGACCTGAAGAAGTTCGACGTGCCCACGCTGGTGGTCCACGGCGGCGACGACCAGATCGTGCCGGTCGACACCTCGGCACGGGCCGCCGCGGCGCTGGTCGAGGGCGCGGAACTGATCGTCTATCCGGGCGCCCCTCACGGCCTGGCCGACACCCACAAGGACCGGCTCAACCAGGACCTGCTGGACTTCCTGAGGAAGTAAGTCATTCGCCAACGCACTGCCGGCCGCGGGCATCCTGCCTGCGGCCGGCTTTTTTCATGCCGCCGGCGGATACCTCAGCCCGTCACCTGTCTCGCGCCGCGCCAGTTCCCGGCAGAACCCGGCGGTGTCGTCGTCCACCGGGAAGCAGCACTCGATGTGCAGTTCGTCCAGCGTGATGTCGCGCGGCATGGCGAAGGTGGTGATCGTGGAGAAGAAGCGCAGTGTCGTGTCGCCATGCCGCAGGTCGGTGGTCAACAGCGGCGAGGGCACCGCCGACAGGTCGCGCAGGCGCCAGCGGGCGGGCACGCCCGGATACGACAGCATCTCGTCCAGCAGTGCCCGTGCGACGCCATCGTTCGGGGCGGCGGCCATGCGGTCGTGCAGGTGGCGGATCAGTTCGCCCGCGACCTCTTCCCAGTTCGCGATCGCCGCACGCAGGTCATCGGGATCGAAGAACTGGCGCAGGATGTTGCGGTGGGCGCTGGACCGCCCGCCGAGCACGAAGCGGTTCACCCGGTCCGCGGCGGGGTTGGCGCGCAGCACGTCCCAGTGGCGGTTGATCAGGAACGCCGGATACGGCTCCTGCTGGGCAAGGATCGCGTCGATCGCCTGGTCGATGCGCGCGAGCGTCGGCGTGCCCAGCGCGCTTTCCGGAAAGGTCGGGGCGTAGCCTGCCGCGAGCAGCAGCGCATTGCGTTCGCGCAGCGGCATCTCCAGCGCATCGGCCAGCCGCGCCAGCAGTTCCCTTCCCGGTTGCGCCTTGCCGGTTTCGATGCAGCTCAGGTGGCGTGCGGAGATGCCTGCGGACAGCGCCAGGTCCAACTGGCTGGAACGCCGGGCCGCGCGCCACTCGCGCAGCAGCGCGCCGACCGGTGCGGCCTGCCGCCGGGGATCGCGACGCATGGCGTTGCCTTCCATGCCGGCGAGCATAAGCGCCCGCCATCGCCACTTCCATGACCTCCGGGGTCATGGCCGGATGATCCGCCGCGTCATTGATGCCATGCCGCGCGCGTCGCAAGCTTCGCAGCGTATCCACCATGAGAGGAACGCTCCATGACGACACAGGCCGACAAGGCACAACGCCTGCACGCCCTGCACCGTGGCGACCGCCCGCTGGTGCTGTTCAACATCTGGGATCCCGGCAGCGCAAAGGCGGTCGCGGACACGGGCGCCGCGGCGCTCGCTACCGGCAGTTGGTCGGTGGCCGCGGCCAATGGCTACGGGGACGGCGAACGGGTTCCGCTGGAACTGGCGATCGGCAACCTGTCGCGGATCGCGACGGCCACCGACCTGCCGGTGACGATCGACCTGGAACGCGGCTACGACGATCCCGGAGACACGGTTCGCCGCGCGATCGCGGGCGGCGCGGTCGGCTGCAACCTGGAGGACGGACTTGCCGACGGCCTGCGGCCCGCGGACGAGCAGGCGGCACGCCTGACACAGGCACGCGAAGCCGCGGACGCAACCGGCGTGCCGTTGTTCATCAATGCGCGTACCGACCTGTTCCTGCAGTCGCCACCGGACGCGCACGACGCGGCCCTGCTCGAACAGGCGCTCGAGCGCGGCCGCACCTATGCCGCGGCCGGCGCGAACGGCCTGTTCGTGCCCGGGATTGCCGACGACGCGCTGATTGCGGCGCTGGTGCGCGCGTCGCCGCTGCCGGTGAACGTCATGGTGGTGCCGGGATTGCCGTCGCTGCCACGGCTCGCCGCGCTCGGCGTCGCCCGGGTCAGCCACGGGCCAAGCCCGTATCTTGCGGCGATGCGGGCGCTGGCACAGGCGGCGAAAGCGGCTGGCCAGGACCCTGCAGGACAAGCCTGAAAGAAGCGCGGCGGATTCCCGCTTCCGCAGGGCATGACGACAGGTTCAGGAGTTCCTGTCATTGCGCGCGCAGACCCTCAGCCGTCGGCGCGCGCGATCAGCCCGGCATGATCCATGTTCTCCGGCAGGGTACCGAATACCGCGCCGTGGGCGCCGCCGAGGCGGCTGCGGCAGAACGCGCCGGCGACGGCGCTGCCGGCGCGCAGCAGCACCGAAGCCTGCAGCAGCAGCGCCATGCGTTCGACCAGGTGCCGCGCGCCGGCCTCGGACGGACTTGCGGACAACGTGTCCCGCAGGGCGGCGAGCGCGGCATCGAAATCGCCGTCGCTGCCGGCGGCGGCATCGATCTCGGCCAGCAGCGCCGCCACGCTGCCTGGTTCGCGCGACAGCGCGCGCAGCACGTCGAGGCACTGGATGTTGCCGCTGCCTTCCCAGATCGAGTTCAGCGGCGCCTGCCGGTACAGCCGCGGCAGCAGCGATTCCTCGACGTAGCCGTTGCCGCCGAGGCATTCCTGCGCCTCGTTGACGAACGCCGGCGCGCGCCTGCAGATCCAGAACTTGCCGATCGCGGTGGCGATGCGCGCCAGCGCTGCATCCGCCGGATCGCGCGGCGCCGCGTCCACCGCGCGCGCGACGCGCATGGCCAATGCGATCGCGGCCTCGGCCTCGATCGCGAGATCGGCCAGCACGTTGCGCATCAGCGGCTGGTCGAGCAGCGCCTTGCCGAATGCCCGCCGGTGCCGGCAATGGTGCAGCGCCTGCGACAGCGCCATGCGCATCAGCCCGGCCGAACCGAGCATGCAGTCGAGCCGGGTCAGCATCACCATCTCGATGATGGTCGCCACGCCGCGCCCCTCCTCGCCGACGCGATGCGCGCGCGCGGCGTCGAACTCGATCTCGGACGAGGCATTGCTCCAGTCGCCGAGCTTGTCCTTGAGCCGCATCAGCCGGAAGCCGTTGAGCGCGCCGTCGGGCAGGCGCCGCGGCATCAGGAAACAGGTCAGCCCGCCCGGCGCCTGCGCCAGCACCAGGAAGGCGTCGCTCATCGGCGCGGAGAAGAACCACTTGTGGCCGCGCAGCACGTAGTCGTCGCCGTTCGAAACGGGCTCGGCCGTGGTGGTGTTCGCGCGCACGTCGCTGCCGCCCTGCTTCTCGGTCATGCCCATGCCGAGGGTGACGCCAACCTTGTCCGCCACCGGCAGGTCGCGCGCGTCATGGCGGCAGGCGGCGACCTTCGCCACCCAGTCGTGCAGCGCGGGCTCGCGCGCCAGCACCGGCACCGCGGCGTGCGTCATCGTCAGCGGACAGCTGCTGCCCGGCTCCGCCTGGTAGTGCAGGTAGCTCAGCGCCGCGCGCGCGACGTGCGCGCCGGGCGACGGTTCCGCCCACGACAGGCCGGCGACGCCGCGTTCGATCGCGGCCTGCATGATCGCGTGGTAGTTGGGATGGAACTCGACCGTATCGATGCGATGGCCGAAGCGGTCGTGCGTGCGCAGCCGCGGGCGGTCGCGGTGCGCGTCGAACGAGGCCGCGAGCAGGTCCCCGCCCGCCAGCGCGCCGTATGCGGCGATCCGGTCGGCGAACGCACCGCCGCCCTCCCTTGCCAGCGCCTCGCGCAGCGCGATGTCGTCGCGCCACAGGTCGCGCGACGCGAACTCCGGCGGCTGGTTGTCGACCAAGTGGGTTCCGGATCCGGTCATCGCGCCTCCCTCCCGTCGTCGCGGCCGCGCACGCCGTCCGCCAGCGCGCCGACGAAGGCGTCGTCGAGCGCGATCCGGCCGAACAGGCCCTGCTGCGTGCCGCTCAGCACCTGCAGCATATGCGTTCTGCCGAACGGAAGCCGGCCGGCTGGCCGCAGCGCGATGTCGCGCAGCCTCGCCACGGTGTCGAGGTCGGACTGGAACATCGGCGTGAGCCAGCGGCTCCACAGCTGATAGATCGCGACGTGGCGGCGACGCGCCCGCTGGAACGCGTCCAGTGCGTCGGGCAACGGCCCGTGTGCGCGCAGCGCATCGGCCAGCGCCGCCGCGTCCATCAGCGCCATGTTCACGCCCTGCCCCAGCTGCGGGCTCATCGCATGCGCGGCGTCGCCGATCAGCACTGCATGGCCGCGATGCCAGTGCGCGAGCACCGCGTCGCGGTAGCCGGCGCGCGCGAGTTGCTCCGGTGCGGCGATCGCAGCGACCAGCCGCGCGATCTCCGGCCACAGCGACAGCACCTCCGCCTTCCAGGCATCAAGGCCGCCCTCGCGCCAGCCGTCGAACGTCGCCACCGGCAGGCTCCAGAAGAAGCTCAGCCTCGGCGTGTCGTCGCCCGGCCGCGTGCCCACCGGCAGCAGCCCGATCATCTTGCGCGCGGCGACGTAGCGCTGGCGCAGGTCGCGCAGGTGCGGCCAGCCCGTCGTCGGCAGCAGGCACCACAGCGCGCCCCACGGGTACGGCTGGTCGAGCCGGACGCGACCGACCTTCGCGCGCAGCAGCGAGCCGGCGCCATCGGCGACGATGACGAGGTCGTAGGGGCCGTGTCGTCCGCCGGCCTCGTCGAGCAGCGCGCGCCCGTCGTCCGCCAGTTCGACGATGCGCGTGCCCGCGCGCACCGCGCGATGCCCGTCCCATGCATCGGACAGGATCGAGAACAGCGCGCCGCGCTGCAGGCCGATGCCCGCCAGGCGCGGATCGAGCCCGGCATAGCGCATGTCCATCACCGCGCGTCCGCACGGCGTATCGCCGAACAGTCGTTCGACCACTGCGCCATGGCGCAGCACCTGCGGCAACAGGCCCATGCGCCACAGCACCTGCAGGCCGCTGGGCTGCAGCAGGAACCCGGCACCGACCGGACCGGGCACCGGCACGCGCTCGAACACGTCGACCGCATGCCCGTCGCGCGACAGCAGCACCGCCGCGCACTGGCCCGCGCTGCCGTAGCCGACGATGGCGACGCGCCGCCGGATCATCGTGTCCGCCGCCAAGAAAAAAGCCCCGCCAGGGCGGGGCCGGAATAGATCGTTGCCGACACCATCAGGCGACCGGCTGCACCCCTGCCGCCTGCGCACCCTTCGGACCCTGGGTGACTTCGTACTGGACGCGCTGGCCTTCCTGCAGGCTGCGGAAGCCCTTGGAGTCGATCGCGGAATAGTGCACGAAGACATCGGCGCTGCCGTCTTCCGGTGCAATGAACCCGAACCCCTTGGCGTCGTTGAACCACTTCACTGTGCCGTATTGCATGACTCGTCGAACCTCATGATGGCTGGTGGCGCCCGGCCGGCCATGCAAGGCGTCCGGCCGGACCCGCCGAGTATGCAAAGCAAGCCCAGTCGATGCAATCACCCGGCCAGCAGCGCCGAGACGATCTTCGGCACGCCCGAGGACGCGGCGGCGACGTTCGCCAGCACGTCGTCGAGCGTGATCACCTCGTCCGGATCCGGTCCCGCGCCCGCCGCCCAGTTGGCGACGATCGCCAGGCACGCATATTCGAGACCCAGTTCGCGCGCGAGTCCGGCTTCGGGCATGCCGGTCATGCCGACGAGGTCGCAGCCGTCGCGACGCATGCGCGCGATCTCCGCCTTCGTCTCCAGCCGCGGCCCCTGGGTGGCGCCATAGCAGCCGCCGTCGACAAGTGTGACGCCCGACACCTTCGCTGCCTCGATCACGCTGCGGCGCAATGCCGGCGTGTAAGGATCGCCGAAGTCGGCATGCAGCACGTCGGTACCCGGCTCCTCGCAGATCGTCGAGATGCGTCCCCAGGTGTAGTCGATGAGCTGGTCCGGGCAGGCGAGCACGCGCGGACCGAAGCGTTCGCCGATGCCGCCGACCGTGTTGAGCGCCAGCACCCGCGTCGCGCCCAGCGCCTGCAGCGCGGCGAGGTTGGCGCGGTAGTTCACCTTGTGCGGCGGCACGGAATGTCCCTCGCCGTGGCGCGCGAGGAAGGCGACGCGCCTGCCGGCGAGGGTGCCGACACGGATCGGGCCGGAGGGGGCGCCGTACCTGGTGACGGGCTGGTGGGTTTCGATGTCCTGCAGTTCGGCGAGGGCGTAGAGGCCGGTGCCGCCGATGACGGCGAGGGGGAGTTCGGTGGTCATGGAGGTAGGCCTGTCGCCCTGTGCGATCCAGGGCGCCGTACGCGGTTCGCTTGGCGGGGAAAGAAGGATACCCCGGGCGATTGCCCTGTTCGATGCCGGTGGGACCGCATCGGCAAGTTCGATGAGGTTTTTCGTTACGGCATGGATGCCGCACCGAGGAACGGCGAGTATCCATGCCCGCCAACCTCCGGGTCTCAGCATGCCAAGGCTGTCAAGCCATTGACCCCAGCCTTGCAGGAGCGCCTTCAGGCGCGACTGTTGCCGGCGCCGTGTACTTCCGGTCGCGACTGAAGCCGCTCCTGCAAGGGCACGAACTGTCGTTTCGAGCGCAGCGAGAAATCCAGGCCTGGTCGCTCGAGATTCCTCACTGCGTTCGGAATGACAAATCTTCCAGGGTTTTACTTGGAAGCACGCGCAGTCTCCAGACCCGGAGGGCGCCGCACATGGGTGAGGCGACACATGCTTGCGAGCCATCGGCTCGCGTGTCGACCGAACGCCCACGCCGCTGGCGTGGGCCGGTCTTTGACCGCAAAGCGGGCAAAGTGCGGCGTTTCCCGCCACGACATGGATGCCGTGTCGGGAAATCCCCCCACACTTCCCGGTCGTGAATTCGCCTTGTCGGGGAAAGCGTTTTTCTCTGGTTCGTTTCTTTGACTCGCCCCTGCGGGGCTCGCCCTTCGGGCCAGCTTCGCTGTTCGCGCGCGCTTCGCGCACGCAGTGACGCTTTTCAAAGGAAATGAACCCGCCGAAGGCGGAAGCTTTTGCTTCTGCCCCAAACGCATCCAACCAAGCCTCCGCACTCACTAAGGAATCGCGATAGCAAACATTGTCCAGGGCGAAACCGGAGCTTCGGAACAAGCACCTCGAAGCGATTGACCTACCCACCGCGGACGACTGAGGCCATACACCACCATCGGGACGAAAAAAAGACCCCGGCAAGCCGGGGTCGAAGCATGCAGGAAATCATGCCGGAAACTCAGATGGCCATCCCCTCCTCAGAAGGTGATGCTCCAGCGATTGAGCGTGCCGGTGTCCAGCGCCGCGTTGTCGGACACGCGCAGGTTCCAGGTGCCGTTCTTCGGCTCGCTCGACAGGTCGACCGTGTAGGTCGCGTCGATGTCGTCCGCGCTGCCGCCGGTGCGGTTGTGCAGCACATAGGTGCTGCCGTCCGGCGCGACCAGGGTGACGATGAGGTCGCCGATCCAGGTGTGGGTGATGTCGACGTACACCTGGGTCTGGGCCGAAGCATTGCCGTTGGCGCCGGAGACGGTGATCGGGCTGTCGACGCCCGCACTGCTGTTGTCCGGGATCGGATAGGCCGTGTTGTTGCTGTAGGTCTCGCTCACCCCGTGCGTGGCGACCAGGCGCACGCCGGAGTAGGCGCTCTCGCCATGCAGCAGCACGTAGTACGTGCCCGGCTCGGGATCGGCGATCACGATCGTCTCGTTGTTGCCCGGCCTGGCCGAGCGCCAGTCGTAGGCGGCGGTCGTCGGCACTGCCTCGTGGCTGACGTACAGCGAGACGTTGCCGGTGCCGGCATAGGTCCTGAAGCTCAGCGGACCGGTGCCATTCTCCGGAACGACCAGGCGATACAGCGTGCCGCTACCGGCCGCGCCGCTGAGGCCGCTCACCAGCTCGCCGTTCACCAGGTCGATCGCATCCGGCGTGGCCGCGACCGCGATCAACTCGGAGTGCGTGTGGGTGTTGCCGTCCTCGTCGGTCACCGTCAGGTGGACGTCGTAGCTGCCGTCCGCCGGGTAGGTGTGCACCGGGTTCTCTTCGGTCGATGTATTGCCGTCGCCGAGGTCCCACGCGTACGCCAGCGTCTCGCCGTCGTCGGTCGAGGTGTTGGTGAAGGTGACGGTCAGCTCGTCGGCGGTCCAGGTGAAGCCCGCGACCGGCAGGGTCGGATCGACCGGCGTGGAATCGAGGCCGTCGATGAACTCGGCGCCGGTGCCGGCCGGATCCAGCCAGTTGCTCAGGCGGGAGGTATCGCTGCCGCCGCCGGTCCACGAGGTGAACACGCGGCCGTACCAGTCGACGTGGTCGGTCGGGCCGGTGGTCGAGCACGAGGCGTAGCCGCCGTGCAGCTGGCCGATCACGCGACCGTCGGGGCTGTACAGCGGCGAGCCCGACGAGCCGCCCTCGGTCGTGCCCGGATGGTCCCAGTACACGTACAGGTGGCTGGCCCCGCTCGCGCCGAGATAGCCCTCGATCCTCAGCGGATTGCTGGAATGGGTGATGCGCTTTTCCGCCACGCGCGGATGGTGGATGCCGGTCGCGCCGTTGAAGGCGAGGTCGCGGCGGTCCCAGCCCGACCAGTAGAGGTTGAACTCCGGATCCGCCGGATCGTCCAGTTCCAGCAGCGTGAAGTCGGAACTGGAGTAGCTGGCCAGCGGCGTCGCGCCGGTCTGGTTCTGCGCCAGGCTGCCGTCGCCGTTGGCGCCGCTCTCGGCGCTGCCGGGCGTGCGGCAATAGGAGTTCTGGTAGTTCCAGTACACCACGATGCTGGCCGCCGCATCGGTCGAGCCCATGCTGCAGTGGTTCGCGGTCAGGAAGTACATCTTCTGGTCGTTCGCGGTGTTGTTCACCAGCGAACCGCTGCAGTAGAACGTACCGAAGCGCGAGTACGCGCCGGCCGAGCGGATCTGGTCGCGCCAGCCGTCGCCGGCGGGACAGGCCACGTCGATGTTGCAGCTGCCCGAGACGCCCTTCTCCTGTCCGGTCCACGGCGCCGCCGCCAGTTGGTCGAAGCCGACGTAGTCGTGGTTGACGCTGGTCAGGCGCAGCTTCAGCTCGCCCGCCTTCGCCTTCGGCACCACGACCTCGATCACCGCGTGGTCGCCGGACACCACCGGCGTCCACAGCTTGCCGTGGCGCTTGTTGTCCGCGCTGGTGAATGCGCGGACCAGCTCCGGGCTGGCATTGCCCTTCAGGCCTGCCGGATAGACCAGCATGTGCCCGCCCTCGGGCATGCGGTACTCGTCGAAGCCGAAGTTCAGCGACAGCGCGCCCTTCGACTGCACGCGCAGGCGCCAGACGAGGTTGTCGCCCGCCTCGTCCCAGTCGCCCGCGGTCGCCGGGGTGATGTCGACCGCCAGCGGTGCGGCGAAACGCACCGGCGCGCTGGCCAGCTTCGCCGCGCGGCGGGCGTCCTCCGCCTTGAGCCGGGCGACGTCGACGCCGGGCATGCTGCGCACTTCCACGGTGTGTTCCGCCGGAAGCCTGTAATCGAACGCCGCGGGCCGGGCGTCGCCGGTCGCGGCCTGCGCCGCTCCCGCCGAAAGCATGCCCGCCAAGATCCAACCGGTGATGCGTTTCATTCCGTCGACTCCTCATCCAATCGGCTTTCGCCTTCGAAAAGAAAAGCGGCACGCCGGTCGCCCGGGTGCCGCCCCTTCCACTTCATCGCCTTGCGGTGGTGCCTGCGTGTCGCATCAGAAGGTGATGCTCCAGCTGTTGATGTAGCCGGTGTCGCCGGCCCAGTTGTCGTTGACGCGCAGGCGCCACGTGCCGTTGCGCGGCTCGCTGGACAGATTCACCGTGTAGGTGCCGATGATGTTGTCGGCACTGCCGCCGCTGCGGTTGTGCAGCACGTACACGCTGCCGTCCGGCGCCACCAGGTCGACCTTCAGGTCGGCGCGGTAGGTGTGGCGGATGTCGACCGCCACCGGCGTGTTGCTCGGCGCGTTGCCGCTGCGCCCGGACACCGTGATCGGGCTTTCGACCGTGCTGTTGTCGTTGATCGGGTAGTCGGTGCCGTTGCTGTAGGTCTGCGTGCCGCCACCGCCGCCGGCCGTGTACGAGCCGGTGAGCGTGACCCCGGAGAACGCCGAATAGCCGCGCAGCATCACGTGGTACGTCCCCGCCTGCGGCGACGAGAACGAGCAGGACTCGACGTTGCCGGCACGGTACGGGCGGCAGTCGTAGGCCGAGGTGGTCGGCGCCGAACCGAAGCGGACGTACAGGTCGGCGTCGCCGCTGCCTCCCGAAGTGGCGATCACCAGGTTGCTGGCGCCGGCCGGCACGTTGATCGTCCAGGACTGCGTGCTTCCGGAGGCGCCGGAAATGCCGGTCACCGGCACGCCGTTCTGCAGCACGCTGCCGCCACCGCCGCCGCTGCTCACCGTCACCGGCTGGGTGCGGGTGTTGCTGGCGCCGTCGTCGTCGGTCACGGTCAGCGAGACCGTGTAGGTGCCCGCGGCGGAATACGTCTTGCTCGGATTCGTAGCCGTCGACGTGGTGCCATCGCCGAAGTTCCAGCTGCGCGACGCGATCGAGCCGTCGCTGTCGGTCGAGGTATCGGTGAACTGCACCGTCAGGCCGCTGGCGGACGAGGTGAAGTTCGCCGTCGGCGGATTGTTCACCGGCGGCGTGCCGCCCATCACCGCGGTGACCGCCGCGTTCGCGTCGATGATGCCGGCGCCGATCGGCTGGCTCGGCGTCGACGGGAACGCGCGCGCGGTCTGCTTGATGACGGTCTCGATCTGCGCGGGCGTCCTCGGCGTCGAGGCCGCGGCCTGCATCAGCGCCACCACGCCGGCGACGTGCGGCGTCGCCATCGACGTGCCGCTGTTGTTGGCGTAGGACGGGGTCGATCCGGAGCGGTAGGTCGAGAGGATGCTGGTGCCCGGCGCTGAAATGTCGATTAGCGCGCCGTAGTTGGACGCCTGGCCGCCGGTCCAGATCGAACGCGCGCCGTTCTGGTCGTTCGCCGCCACCGAGATGATGTTGTTGCAGTTGGCGGGCGACGCCCCGGACACGTTGACGTTGCTGTTGCCGGCGGCGATGACCACGGTGCTGCCGCGCGAGACCGCGGCGTTGATCGCGTTCTGGTAGGTGCTGCTGCAGGCACCGCTGCCGCCGAGGCTGAGGTTGATCACTTCGGCCGGATTGGTGTTGGCCGGGACGCCGGACACGCTGCCGCCGGAAGCCCAGACGATCGCATCGACGATGTCGGAGGAACTGCCGTAGCCGTTGTTGCCCAGCACGCGCAGGTGCAGCAGCTTGGCGTTGGGCGCGGTTCCCGCCACGCCGGTGCCGTTGTTGGTCACGGCCGCGACGGTGCCCGCGACGTGGGTGCCGTGGAGGACGCCGGAGGCGTCGGTCGGGTCCGGATCGCGCCCGTTGCCGTCGCCGGAACCGGCATTGCCGGAGCTGGTCGAACTGACGAAGTCGTAGCCGCCCACCGAGTTCGCGTCCAGGTCGGGGTGGGCGATGATGCCGCTGTCGACGATCGCGACCACCACGCCCGCGCCCAGCGACTTGTCCCAGGCCTGTTCGGCGCGGATGCCGCCGGCGCTGCTGAAGAAACCCCACTGTTCGCTGTAGCGGGGATCGTTCGGCGTCATCAGCGCCCGCATCAGCTGGTCGACCTCGACGTACTCGACGTTCGGATCGGCGGCCAGCTGGCGCATCAGGGTCTCGGCGTCGACGCGGTCGAGCTTGCGGTTCACGCGGACCACGTCGGCGCCGACCGCCAGCCGCCGCTGGTGCGCGACGCGCAGCGCGCCCGCGCGCACGCCCGCAGCGCGCAGCGAGGACGAGGTGCCGACCAGCGCGATCGCGGCATTGTCGAGACCGCGCGCCAGCAGCGCCGCATCGGCGTGCTCGGGCGCGCCATCCTTGTACTTGACGATGAACTGGTCGAACGAGGTGTCTGACTGCAGGCCGTCGAGATCGGCGCGGCCGGCGAACGCCGGCGCCGCGACCGCGGCGGACAAGGCAACGGCAGTCGCGGCCGCCAGTGCATGCAGGCGAATGCGGTGCTTCGATATATCGGACATCGGCACTACCCCCGAAACAGAGAAAAGCCGCCTGGGCGGCGAGAAGCCGGCCGGCACGGGACCGAAGGGGGTCTTGTGGCGTGGAACATCCCTGTGTCTCGCGTCATTCGACATGAATGCGAACTGACACAACCGTCCGCAAACTGACGCTACACGACAGCTGAATCGGGCCGCAACGGGACTTTGGGAATCAGTTGCATGTGAAATCGTGATCCCTCTCACGATTCCAACATGTCTACCGCTGTCTGTTGCCCTACAGCATTCCCGTCTCGAGGCGCGCGGCCTCGGACATCATCGCCTGGTTCCACGGCGGATCGAACACCAGCTCGACATCGGCCTCGTCGACCGTCGGGATCAGCTCGAGCTTGCTGCGCACGTCCTCGACCAGGATGTCGCCCATGCCGCAGCCGGGCGCGGTGAGGGTCATCTGCACGTCGACCGCGCGGCGGCCGTCGCCGAGCGGCCGGACCTGGGCCTCGTAGACCAGCCCGAGATCGACCACGTTGATCGGGATTTCCGGGTCGAAACAGGTCCGCAGCTGCTTCCAGACCAGTTGCTCGACCGCGGCGTCATCGGCGCCGTCGGGCAGTTCCAGCGGCTCCGGCGGCTCCTTGCCGATGGCGTCGCCGTCCTTGCCGGCGATGCGGAACAGGTTGCCCTCGACGAACACCGTCCAGCTGCCACCCAACGCCTGCGTGATGTAGCCGACGCTGCCCGCGGGCAGCGTGACGCCCTCGCCCTGCGGGACGAGGACGGCCTCGCAATCGCGCTCGAAGCGCACCGGTTCGCTGCTGCGGGAGTACATGATGGGAAGATGGGGGCGAAGGCCCGTCGTGCAAGCCGCTCATTGTATCGCCGCGCGCCCGGTATCCTGAGCGGCCGTACGCAACGATGCCTCCCGCATGACGCAACAGCGCCGCCCCGCCTCCCTCGCGCTCGCCGCGGGCCTGCTGCTGTTCGGCAGCCTCGGCATCGCCGCGGCCTGGGTGCTGGTGGCGATGGCGCTCGATTCGCAGAGCAGCTGGATGGCGCTGGTCGCGGCCGCGGACGCGGCCCTGATCGTCCGCCTGGCGCGCCTGCGGCCCGGCTTCGCGCGCGCGCTGTGCGGCGTGCTGGCGACGCTGCTGGCGATCCTCGCCGCCAACTGGGGCATCGTCGCGGCCTGGCTCGGCCGCCACATGGGCCTGCTGCCGTGGGACTCGATGCTCAAGCTCGGCCCGGACTTCGCCTGGCTGCTGATGCGCCTGTCCAACACCGCCACCGACCTGGCCTGGATGGCGGCCGCGCTGGTGGCGGCCGCGATCGCCTCGCGCTGAGCGCATCGCTCACGGAACCGGGAACAGTTCGTCGAGGCAGGCGCCGAGCACCTTCAGCGCCTGTTCGATCTCGCGCGTCGACAGCCCGCAGTACCCCATCAGCAGGCCGGCACGGTCGGGCGGATCGGCATACAGCGGCGCGATCGGATACAGCCCGAGGCCGCGCGTGCGCGCCAGCGCGATCAACGCGTCGCCGTCCGCCCGCGAACGTCCGCGCACCCAGGCCACCAGATGCATGCCCGCGCGCGAATCGGCGAGTTCCAGTCGCCCGCGGCTGCAGGCGCGCAGCCCTTCGATCAGCGCCGAGCGGCGCTCCCTGAGCGTCTTGGCGGTGCGCCGCAGGTGCCGTTCGAAACCGCCGTCGCGCATGAAGTTGGCCAGCGCGACCTGTTCGATCACCGGCGAGCCGAAGTCTTCGGCCCATTTCGCGGCGATGAAGTCCGCGCGCAGGGCCGGCGGCATCAGCAGGTAGCCCATGCGCAGCGCGGGAAAGATCGCCTTCGAGAACGTGCCGACGTAGATCACGCGGCCGTGCTCGTCGAGCGAACGCAGCGCCGACAGCGGCTTGCTGTCGTAGCGGAACTCGCCGTCGTAGTCGTCCTCGAAGATCCAGCTGCCGTGGCGGCCGGCGTAGTCGAGCAGTTCCAGGCGACGCGCCACCGTCATCACCGCGCCGCTGGGAAACTGGTGCGACGGCGTGACGCAGACCAGCTTGGCCGCCGGCAGCGGCAGCGCATCGCAGCGCAGCCCCTGTGCGTCGACCGGCACCGTGTGCACGCGGGCACCGTGGATCTGCAGCCCCATGCGGATCGCGAAGTAGTGCGGATCCTCGATCGCCGCAACATCCCCCGGATCGAGCAATACGCGCGCGGTCAGCGCCAGCGCCTGCTGGGTGCCGGCGACGACCAGCACGTCGTCCGGCGAGGCCCGGATGCCGCGCCGCCTGGCCAGGTAATCGCAGATCGCCTCCCGCAGCTCGGGCACGCCCTGGCTGACCGGGTAGTTCGGCCCGGTGTATTTCGCCGCCTGCGACAGCGCGCGTGCCCATGCGGTGGTCAGCGTCGGATTGGTCAGCGGCACGCCGTACTGGAAGGAGAACCGCATGCCCGGAATCGCCAGGCCGGGAATCGCGCTGCGGTCGTAGGTCGCGCGGGCGCGCCTTGCGTACCGGGACTGCGGCGCGGCATCCGTCCGCGGTGGGGACGGCGGGCGGATCTCGTGCATCGGCGGTGCGACGTAGCTGCCGGAACCGATGTGCCCGTCGATGAAACCCTCCGCCCGCAGCTGCTCGTAGGCGGCGAGCACGGTGTTGCGCGAGACGCCGAGCTCCGAGGCCAGCCAGCGGGTCGCCGGCAGGCGGCTGCCCGGCGGGAACTGCCCGCGCAGGATGCCTCCCCTCAATGCGCGCGTGAGCTGCGCATGCAGCGACCCCTGACCATCGAGCAACACGGCGACCACTTCGCTGACCGGAATGGCTCCATTCGAGCAGGCCGAATTGGCCCTTGATAGTACCAATCGCCCGAGGCCTGATGGGGCCAATTCCCGCCGCGGATCCCGCCCATGCGCCTGCCCGCCATTGTCCCGGCCGCCGGTCCCCCGCCCCGGCCCGCGTTCCCGCCGTCCCTGGAGGCGACATGTCCATAGCCGGCGCGGCCGATCCGTTCCCGGGCCGTTTCCGGTTCGTGGTGGCCGGGGGACTGGTCGCCGGCACGCTCGACCTGGCCTACATCTGCACCCTGGTCCATGTCCTGCACGGCCTCGGCCCGGTGTGGATCCTGCAGAGCGTCGCGGCGGGCTGGTTCGGCCGCGATGCGGCCTTCGCAGGCGGCGCCAGCGCCGCGCTCCTTGGCGCGGCGACCCACTACGGCATCGCGATCGTCATGGCGACGGTGTACGCCCTAGGCGCGAAACAGCTGCCGTCGCTGGCGCGTCGTCCGTTCCTGTACGGGCCGCTCTACGGCATCGCCCTGTACCTGGTGATGACTTTCATCGTGGTGCCGCTGTCGGCTGCGGCGACCGGAAAGCCATGGCAGTGGCACTGGACCCAGCTCGCGCACCTGGGCGCGCACATGTTCCTGGTCGGGCTGCCGTGCGCACTCGCGGCCAGGCGAGCATTGCGCGGCCGATCGGGGTAATCCCGGCGAGTTTGCGCGGCCGCCGGCAAGGGGCCGATTCCACCGCCGAGCCGCGCGACGCGGCTCAGGACGACGGGGCAGCGGCGCACGACGACAGCCGCGTGCCGAGCGACTGCAGCGCAGCGCCCGTCGCCGGCGATTCGACGAACGCCACCAGCCCCATGCGCTGCGGATCCGCATCCTGCGGCAGCGCCAGTCGGACCTTGATCAGTGCCTGCCCGAGCGTCCACGGACCCTGCAGGGTGCGCACCACCCGGTCGTGGTGCAGTTCCATGCCCTTGTTCTCGCCCGCGGCGATCGCGCTGACCAGCCCGTCCTCGTAGGCCGCGAGCCACACCCACGCCTCGTCCGCACCGGCACCGGCTTCGTCGACCTCCAGCGTCGCCATCACGTCGCCACCGTCGACGACGTGGGACATGCGCAGGCGCACCGTCGCGTCCTGCCCGCGCGCGGCATCGAGCAGGCGGCCGACTTCGCCGCCCGCGGAACGCCCGCCGCGCCATCCCACCGTCGTCGCCTCGCCGATCATCACCTGCGGCGTGTAGACGACGCGCTTGCCCGTCCTCGACACGCGCAGCTGCTGCCGCTGCGTGTGCAGCTTGCTCGCGAACCGGTCCGGCCAGCCGATCTCGTCCCAGTAGTCGACGTGGAACGCGAGGAAGTTCGCCTCGCCGTCCTCGCGCGCCGCGATCTGCGACAACCAGCGGTCGGCCGGCGGGCAGTCGCTGCATCCTTCCGAGGTATAGAGCTCGACCAGGGGCACGGTCTTCGCGCCGCTCTCCACGCTGCAAACGGTGGCGGCGGAGGCCAGCAGCGGCGACAGCAGCAGGGGGAGCGCCGCGGATACGGTCCTGCGCAGCATGCCCGTCTCCTTTGCGGAATGTGCAGCCACGCACCATAACCGCATCGCGCGACGCGCCTTGTGCAGCGATGCGCAGGAAGCTTGCCGCCGCAAGCGCTTTGCGTCGCGGGAAGACGAGCGTCCCGTATCCGCGCATTGAGCACATCGATCCGGTCGCGTCCTGCGCAACCCGCGCAGTTAAGGGTTCGTAAATTGAATCGACGGCCGTCGCGACGGAATCCCGGTTCCGGGTGCTCCTCCTCGGCCCCAACCGGAGAGCATTGATGACCCTGAAGACCCACCGTTTGCGCGATGCGATCGCCACCGCCATCGTCGCAGGCATCGCCGGCGCGACCTTCGCCGGCGCCGCATACGCGCAGGAAGCCGCCGACGAAGCGCCTGCCCCGGCCCAGGCCGATCCGGCGACCCTCGATACGGTCACCGTCACCGGCAGCCGCATCACCATCCCGGGCGTGACCTCGAGCAGCCCGGTCACCACCGTCGATCGCGACGAATTCATGCTGTCCCAGCCCGTCGCGGTCGAGGACTTCATCAAGAACGTCCCGGCCATGACGCCCAGCATGGGGCCCGGCATGAACAACGGATCCGCCGGCGCGGCGTCGCTCGACCTGCGCGGGCTGCGCGGCAACATCGACGGCGCCAACCGGACCCTGGTGCTCGTGGACGGCCGCCGGCCGGTCCCGTACAACCTGTCGAGCATCGTCGACACCAACACGATCCCGCTCTCGCTGCTGCAGAGCGTCGACATCCTCACCGGCGGCGCATCGGTCGTCTACGGCGCCGACGCGGTGGCGGGCGTGGTCAACTTCATCCTCCGCCGCGACTTCGAGGGTGCCGAGTTCACCTCGAGCTACGGCCAGTCGAAATACAGCGACGGCGCCCGCCAGCACATGGAACTGACCCTCGGCGCCAACACCGGCGACGGACGCGGCAACGTGGTGCTGAGCGTGAGCCATTCGAAGGTGGATCCGGTGCTGCAGGGCAACCGTCCCTGGAGCGTCTTCGCCCTCGACTCCGAGACCGGGGAGCCCGGAGGTTCCGGCACTTCGATCCCGTCCCGGTTCGCCATCGCCAGCGTCGACCCGGCAAACATCCCCAGCATCAGCGACAGGCAGATCGATCCCGAAACCGGCGCGCTGGTGCCCACCTTCAGCTACTACAACTACAACCCCGCCAACTACTACCAGACCGGCATGGACCGCTACCAGGCGACGGCGCTGGGGCGCTTCGAGCTCAGCGACAACGCCGAGGTCTACGCCGACCTGAGCTACACCCGCTCCGAGGTCGCGTCCAACGTCGCGTCCTCCGGCATCTTCGGCGAGGTCATCAACGTCCCGATCGGCAACCCCTACCTGCCGGACGCGATGCGACAGCAGGTCTGCGCCGTCCGCGGCATCGCGGCCGGGGACTGCGTGTCCGGCCCGCAGGGCACGACCCTGGTGCCGATGAGCATCTTCCGGCGCATCGAGGAATTCGGCCCGCGCATCAACGATTTCAACACCAAGACCTTCCAGGCGACCGTCGGCCTGCGCGGCGACCTCAACGACCACTGGCGCTACGACGCGTTCTGGTCGCACGGCGAATCGAGCCAGCTGCAGACCCGGGTCAACTGGGGTTCGCTGTCGAAGGTCCGGCAGGCGCTGAACGCGCTGAGCACCAGCGAATGCGTCGACGGCAGCAACGGCTGCGTGCCGCTGAACGTCTGGGGCGACGAGGGTTCCATCACCCCGGACATGGTGGATTTCATCAACCTCAACGCCTACCTCACCCAGGACGTGGAGCAGAACAACGCCGCCTTCACCCTGTCCGGCGACCTCGGCGAGTTCAAGAGCCCCTGGTCCGACTATCCGATCGGCATCGCCGCCGGCGCCGAATACCGGAAGATGCGCGCATCCACCCGGTCGGATGCCGCCTCGCAGATCCTCGGGGAAGTCATGGGCACGGGCGCGCCGTCCCCGGATACCGACGGCGATTTCAGTCTGCTCGAAGGTTTCGTGGAAGCCATCGTCCCGCTGGTCAGCGGCGTGCCCGGGGCGCAGAACGTGTCGCTCGAGCTCGGCTATCGCCGGTCCGACTTCAAGCCCGGGGCCGGGACGGGAAGCGACTACGGCAGCTGGAAGTACGGCCTCGAATGGTCGCCGATCGACAGCCTGCGCTTCCGCGGCATGTTCCAGCGCGCGACCCGCGCGCCCAACGTCGCGGAACTGTTCACGCCGCAGCTGACCGCACTGAACAATCTCTCCTCCGATCCCTGCGCCGGCGCCGCCATCAACCTGGCCGAAGCCAACACCCCGGGCACCCTGTCCAACCTCTGCCGCCTGACCGGCGTGCCCGTTCCCTTCATCGGTGCCGTGGATCAACCTTCTTCGGGACAGGTCAACGTCCTGATCGGCGGAAACCCGGCGCTGACGCCCGAACTGGCCGATACGCAGACGCTCGGCTTCGTCTGGACGCCGTCCAACGACCTCGCGCTGACGCTCGACTACTGGAAGATCGAGATCGACGACGCGGTTTCGGCGAAGAGCGTGGCCGACGTGATCGAGGGCTGCTATTCCCGGGACCTCAACAGCGACCTGGGCTTCAACGAGGACTGCGCGCTGATCGGCCGCTCCCCCGCCAACGGAACCTTCAACGGCTCCGAAGCGCCCGGCATCGCGCTGCTCACGTCCAACCTCGGCAAGATCAAGCGCCATGGCGTCGACCTCGGCGTCCGCTACGCCAGGAGCCTCCCGGGATCCTACGGCTCGCTCGATCTCGGACTCGACATCACCAAATACCTCAGCGACGACTTCCAGGCCACGCCGGGCTCGGACGTGCGCGACTGCCTCGGCTACTACAGCAAGAGCTGCACGCCGAGCCATGACCTGAAGTCTTCGTTCCGGACCACGTGGAGCATCGACGAGCTTGCGCTGTCGCTGGTCTGGAGGCACATGAGCGCGATCGACTACGAGCCGATCGCCGAGCCGATCCTGGAAGCGTTCAGGCACATTCCCTCCGCCAATTACTTCGATCTGGCGCTGACCTACAAGGCTCCCTTCAACGCCGAGATCAGTCTCGCCGTGAACAACGTGGCCGACAGGAAGCCCCCCATCATCGGCGCGGACACCGGCACGACGTCGGAGAACAGCGGCAATACCTTCCCGACGTTCTACGACTCGATCGGTCGCTACTACACGATGGGCGTGACCTTCCGGTTCTGATCCGCGCCGCCGGAGCACGCAGGCGACGGCCCCGGACGGGGCCGTCGTCGCATGGAAGGCCCGACCGCCTTTCGCAAAAGCAAGCTCCTCCGCCTGCGACGCGGCTGTCATTCCGCGGCTGTCATTCCGCGGCTGTCAATCCGCGGCCGTCATGGCGAGGCTGTCATGGCGAGGCTGTCATGGCGAGGCTGTCATGACGAGGCTGTCATTTCGACCGAAGGGAGAAATCTGCTCCTGCAGCGTCGGCAACAATCTGCGGGCCGAATCGACCCGCAACTTGCTCCGCTGCCGCGCCTGCACCGCCGCGTGCGGACCAGGGAGATTTCTCCCTTCGGTCGAAATGACAGCCTCGTCATGACGGCCTCGTCATGAAAGGCCGGAATGCGGACCTCCGCCAACGGCATCCCCGCCTTCGTTCACCTCGCCGCAGCCTTGCCTTCGATGAATTGGTACCCGCCGCGCCCGATGAATTGGCGCCGCACAAGGCCACCGTGCGTCGTTAGCCTGCGATTGCCGCATCGCAAGAGCTGTCGACGTCAATGATCCCCGCAGATCCGATCAAGCAATCCCGTTCACCGCACCCCCCGGATGCCGCGCCGCGCCGCGCCGATCCGCCGGCGAACGCCATTGCCCCGCATCCCTCCGGCCACTTCGTCCACCGCGCCGGCGCGCCCATCCTCCCCCATCGGTTGCGCGCCTTCGCCCAGTTCGACCTTTCCGGTGAATCGCACGACGCGATGCACGTTCTCACCGCCGAAGGCCGCAGCCTCCAGGTCCTCGTCCCCGCCAGATGGATCACGCTGTGGATGCCGCTGTCCGGAACGCTGGACATGACCGTGCCCGACTGCCGCTGGCGCGTCCCCTCCGGCGCGGCGCTCGCGTGGCGCGAACGCGCGCTGCGTGTGGACGCGCATCGTCCCGCGTGGTGGATCGCCGTATGCGGCAGCCCGCAGGCATGGGCGCCGTACCTGCGGCCGCACGGCGACGACTGCGAAGCTGCGCCGTTCCCGCACCAGGACGCCTGTTCGCACACGCTCCGCAGGCTGGCGGTGCGGACCGCGCGCATGGCCCGGCGCGCGGACGCCGGTGCGCTGGCCGAATCCACCCTCGCCGCGCTGGGCGAGGAACTGCTGGACTGGCAGCACACGCTGCACGACCTGCTTCCGCGCTGCAGCGGCCGCACCCTGTACCGCCGGCGGCAGACGCTGATGCGGCTGCTGTGGGTGCGGCACCTGATCGAGCATCACGAGGAGGCCCGCCTCGACCTCACGACCCTCGCCGCGAGCGCCAGCTATTCCGCCTGCCACCTCATCCGCAGCTACCGCGACGTGTTCGGCGAAACCCCGTCCGAGCACGTCACGCGGCTCCGCTCCGAGCGTGCGCTGAAGCTGGTGCTGGAAACCAGCATGCCGGTCTGCGAGATCACCGAGGCGCTCGGCTTCGAGAGCCAGAGCGCGTTCTGCCGCGCCTTCAAGAACCTCTACGGCATGACCACCAGCCAAGCCAGGCACCGCCTCAACGACGACCTCGGCGCCTCGCAGGCGGCGTGAATGCGGCGCGACGGGCTCAGTGCCCGCCGTCCAGCGCCTTGAGTTCGCTGACCAGGGCGCTCGCCATCTCCGCGCCGTCGCCGTAGAGCATGCGCGTGTTGTCGGCGTAGAACAGCGCGTTCTCGATGCCGGCGAAACCGGTACCCTTGCCGCGTTTGATGACAATGGTGTTCTTCGAGTTCACCACGTCGAGGATCGGCATGCCGTAGATCGGCGAGGCCGGGTCGGTCTTCGCCACCGGGTTGACCACGTCGTTGGCGCCGATCACCAGGCTGACGTCGGTGTTGGCGAACTCGGGGTTGATGTCGTCCATGTCGGCGATCAGGTCGTAGGGCACGCCGGCCTCGGCCAGCAGCACGTTCATGTGGCCGGGCATGCGGCCGGCGACCGGGTGGATCGCGAACTTCACCTTGACCCCGCGCTCGATCAGCCGCTGCGTGAGCTCCCAGATCTTGTGCTGCGCCTGCGCCACCGCCATGCCGTAGCCGGGCACGATCACCACGCGCTCGGCGAAGGCCATCATCGCCGCCACGTCGCCGGCCTCGATCGGCTTCTGCGCACCGGTGATTTCCTGCGCCTCGCCACCACCGCCGCCGAAATTCGAGAACAGCACGTTGCTGATCGGCCGGTTCATGGCCTTGGCCATCAGCCGCGTGAGCAGGATGCCGGCCGCGCCGACCATCATGCCGGCGATGATCAAGGCCTCGTTGCCGAGCACGTAGCCCTCGAACGCGACCGCGAGGCCGGTGAAGGCGTTGTACAGCGAGATCACCACCGGCATGTCGGCGCCGCCGATCGGCAGCGTCATCAGGATGCCCAGCGCCAGCGCCACCAGGAAGAAGGCGACGATCGCCGGCATGCCCAGCGACCAGATCACCACGCCGCCCAGCACCACGGCCGCGGCGAACACCAGGAAGTTGAACGCCTGCTGCCCCGGGAAGGTGTAGCGCTTGTCCATGCGCCCGTCGAGCTTGGCCCAGGCGATCACCGAACCGGACAGCGCCACCGAGCCGATCAGCGAGCCCAGCACCGCCAGCACCAGCGGCACCGGACCCGAGGCCTGCCCCGCCGCCGACCAGCGCAGCAGCTCCACCGCGCCGATCGCCGCCGCCGAGCCGCCGCCCATGCCGTTGAACAGCGCCACCATCTGCGGCATGTCGGTGATCGCCACCTTCTTGCCCCAGACCCAGGCCGACACCGTGCCGAGCAGCGTCGCCACCAGGATCAGCGCGACGTTGTGCAGGCCCGGCAGGAAGAACGTCGCCACCGTGGCGATCACCATGCCCAGGCCCGCCCAGCGGATGCCGCTGCGCGCGGTCATCGGCGAGGCCATGCGCTGCAGGCCGAGCAGGAACAGCGTGGCCGCGACCAGGTAGCTGGCCTTGATCGCGATATCGAGGAACTGCGCCAGGGCCGGGCTCATGCCTGCCCTCCCTTGCCGGCCGGCTTCTTGCTGGACTTGAACATCTCCAGCATGCGCTCGGTGACCACGTAGCCGCCGGCGGCGTTGCCGGCGCCGAGGAACACCGCGACGAAGCCGATCGCCTTCTCCAGCGTGGTGTCGGCGTGGCCGAGCACCACCATCGCCCCGATCAGCACGATGCCGTGGATGAAGTTGCTGCCCGACATCAGCGGCGTGTGCAGGATCACCGGCACCCGCGAGATGATCACGTGGCCGGCGATCGCCGCCAGCATGAAGATGTACAAGGCCACGAACCCGTCGATCATCCCCCACTCCCGGCTGCGCTGCGTGAGGCCCGCATCATAACCGGGGCTGAACCCGGCGAGGACCGGTCAACCGTTCGCGTCGCCGGGCGTTGACCTCCCCGGACCCGATCGGGAGTTGCGGTTGCAACGATACGGATGGATGGCGGAATCGACATGAGGCAGGCGCTCGGCGAGGACCGGCTTGCGTCGCTGCGGGCCGGTGCGGGTACGCTGGCGCCCATGGATGCCGCCGCCCAAGCCGATGCCGCGACGCGCCCGGAACCGCCGGCGACGCTGGAAGAATTCCTTTCCGGCGTCTCGACGCGGGCCTTCCGTTTCGCCGAACTTGGCCTGCGCCACCGCGACGACGCGCTGGACGCGGTGCAGGACGCGATGGCGAAGATGCTCGGCTACCGCGACCGCCCCGCCGCGGAATGGACGCCGCTGTTCTGGTCGGTGCTGCGCAGCCGGATCATCGACGTGCAGCGCCGGCGCACGTTCCGGCTCAAGTGGCTGACCGACGCGCGCGACCCGGACGGCGAGGAGATCGACTGGGCCGACGAGGCCACGCCCGATCCCTCGCGCGCCCACGACGGCCGCGAGGCCTGGGGCCGGCTGGCGGCCGCGCTGCGCGGGCTTCCTGCGCGGCAGCGCGAGGCGTTCACCCTGCGGGTGCTGGAGGAACTGGATGTCGAGGCGACCGCGAAGATCATGGGCTGCGGCGAGGGATCGGTGAAAACCCACCTGTTCCGCGCGCGCGAGGCCCTGCAGAAGCAACTGGAGGAATTCCGATGACCACCCACGACCCGGGCAACGACCGCTTCGACCAGGCCATGCGCACGGCGCACGCCGGCGCGCTGGCGCACGTGTCCGCCGCGACCATGGCGCAGTTGCACCGCCGCCGCCACGCCGCGCTGTCGGCGAAGCCCGCGCACGGCTGGCGCTGGCCGCTGCCGGCGGCGGCGTTCGCCTCGCTGCTGGTGGTCGCGGTCGGCCTCGGCTTCGGCCTGCGCATGTCCGGCGACGCGCCGCCCGCGCCCGCCGGCCAGGTCCTCGCCACGATCGATGCGGACGCCGGCGTCGAGGACGCGTTCGACGATCTCGACCAGAACCCCGATTTCTACGTCTGGCTCGCCTCCGGCGACGCCGACCTGCTCGCGATGGAGTAAGCCATGTTGCCCCGCACCGCCCTGCTTGCCCTCCTCCTTGCCGCCGCGCCGTTCGCCGCGACGGCCCAGTCGCCCGCGCCCGCGCCGCTGCCGGCGTGGGAACAGCTGACGCCCGCACAGCGCGAACTGCTGCTCGCGCCCGTGCGCGAGCGCTGGAACAACAGCCCGCCGGAAAAGCGCCGGCACATGCTCGAGCACGCCGAACGCTGGCAGACCATGACCCCGGAACAGCGCAGCCACGCCCGCCACGGCATGAAACGCTGGCAGGACATGCCGCCGGAAAGGCGCGAGCAGGCGCGCGCCCTGTTCGAGCACATCCGGCCGCTGCCCGAGGCCGAGCGCAAGGCGATGCTCGAACGCTGGAAGACGATGACGCCGGAGCAGCGCAAGGCATGGGTGGAGGCGCATCCGCCGAAGGACCCGCCGCGCTCACGGTAACGGAGGCGGCGCGTCACTGCCGATAGCAACCCAGCCTCTCATTTTGACCGAAGGTGTCATTTCGACCGAAGGGAGAAATCTCCGGTCAGTCGGCCGAGAGCAGTTCCCACCCTTGGGCATGCCCGCATGCTTCGTTCAGGTGCAGGGAGATTTCTCCCTTCGGTCGAAATGACAGGTCAAGTCGTACAGGCAGACAGGCGGTACCGAGGTCAGGTGGTGGCACCGACAGATCTGGCGGTCAGCTCCAGCGTTGCGATGCGGCTGAAACGGCGGCCACTAAGAAGCCGCAGGTGGCGGATTCACACCGTCGCCGCACGCTCCGGCCACACCGTCTTCGCCAGCAGTTCGTCGTCCCAGTCGAAAGCCAGCGCGCCGTCCTTGAGCAGCAGCGAGACGAAGTTGTAGAGGTTGCGCGCATACATCTCGCTGGCGTGCAGTGCGCCCTGGCTGGCGAGGTTCAGCGGCCCCGCAACGACGACACCGTTGCCGGACTCGATGGTTTCGCCCGGCTGCGTGAGTTCGCAGTTGCCGCCGGTCTCGGCGGCGAGGTCGACGATCACGCTGCCGGGCTTCATGCCGGCGACCATCGCCGCACTGACGATCTTCGGCGCCGGCCGTCCCGGCACCGCGGCGGTGCAGACGATGACGTCGATGCCCTTGAGGTGCTCGGCCAGCCGCTGCTGCTGCAGCGCGCGCTCCTCGTCGGTGAGCTGGCGCGCGTAGCCGCCCTCGCCCGCGGCGCTGACGCCGAGGTCGAGGAACTTGCCGCCCAGCGATTCAATCTGCTCGCGCGTTTCCGGACGCACGTCGAAGCATTCCACCTGCGCGCCGAGGCGCCTGGCGGTCGCGACCGCCTGCAGCCCGGCGACGCCGGCGCCGACGATCAGCACCTTCGACGGGCGGATGGTGCCGGCGGCCGTGGTCAGCATCGGGAAATAGCGCGGCGTCAGCTGCGCCGCGATCAGCACCGCCTTGTAGCCGGCAATGCCGGCCTGCGAGCTGAGGATGTCCATCGCCTGCGCGCGAGTGGTGCGCGGCAGTCGTTCCAGCGGGAAGGCGACGATGCCGTTGCCGCGGATCGCCTCGGCGCGCGCCTCATCGGCCTGCGGCTGCAGCGCGCCGACCAGCACCGCGCCCGGCTTGAGGCGTGCGATCGCGTCGGCGGGGGGCGGCTGCACGCACAGCACGATGTCGGCATCGGCCAGCACGTCGCCATCCGCCAGCTGCGCGCCGGCGTCGGCGTAGGCCTGGTCGGGAAAATGCGCGAGATCACCCAGTCCCTGCTGCACGCGGACCGTGGCGCCGGCGGCCACCAGCTTCTTCGCCGTTTCCGGGGTCAGCGCGACGCGCCGTTCGCCCTGCGCGGTTTCCCGCGCGACACCGATGATCACCGCCATGCACTGCTCCCCGGACAAGTCCGCACCATCGTAGCGAATCGGCATGGCCCGCGCGATGCGGGCATCGCGCCCGGCGCATGGCGGGGCGGGAAATGAAACAGGTGATACCAATGCGCGGCCCGGGTGCCGCGCGGATCAGCCGCCCGGGGAGACGGCCCTGCCGGCGACCGGTGCGTCGTCCGGACCGGCGTTGATCCGCTGCCACAGCTGCTTCATCGCCTCGTCGAACGGCGCATCCACCGAGCGCACCTGCGCGCGTCCTTCGGCGACCATCACCGCCAGTTCCTCGGGCGACACCACCATCTTGCGCACGCCGCGGCGGTTGACGATCAGGAAGCGCCCGGTCAGCGGGCTGATCCAGGCGATCCGCCCCGCGCCCTCGTGGCCGTCCTCGTCGACCAGCCGCAGCCCCTGGCCGACGCGCAGCCGGCGCATGCGCGCCGCGATCGCCGGGTCGAACGCCAGCGCGGCCTTGCCGCCGGCGACGCGGAGCACGCCGTCGTCGTCGCTATCGTCGACCGCTTCCGCGGCCTCGCCCTGCGGCTGGTGCACCGTGCGCGGCGTATCGGGCAACGCCAGCGCGGAGATGATCCGCGCCATCGCGTCGCGCGCCGCGGTGGCCTCCATGCCGCAGCTGGTGTAGCACTCGCCGAGCGGCACCTGCAGCGCGAGGAGCTGCTTCGCGACGACCGCGCCGCGCACCTCGGCCGCGTCGGCGTCGACCTGCACCATCGCGTCGCCGACGTTGATCGCCGACAGGTGGCGCTGCGAATCGGCGCCGTCACGCAGCCAGGTCTGGGTGAGGTGGTGGCGCCAGTGGCGGTCGAGGAAATGCGCGACCGCAGCGGTCATCGCGCGATCGGCCAGCCGTGAGGCGACCAGGCCGGCGGCGCTGCGCCTGGCCTGCTGCAGGCGCTCGCGGCCGTGGATCGCCTCGGCGGCCCGCTTCTCGGTCAGTTCGGCGCGGCGGCGCTGCTGGTCGAGGTGGTCGCGCAGTTCCGCGGCGGCGAGTTCGAAGATCGCCTGGTCGTCCTGGTATTCGCCAACCACGCGGTCGACCGCGTGCCCAGCCTGGTTGAGCGTTTCCTGGTCCTGCGGCGTCTTGCCGACGTTGCCGTCGCAGGCTTCGGTGACCGCGTCGAGCAGCCGCCGCGCCGGATGGCTGCGGCGGTTGAACAGCGAATCGTCGGTCAGCGCGACCTTGAGGTAGGGAACCACGAGCTTGCCGTACATCTGGCGCGCGTCGCCGACCAGGTCGTTGGCGTCGAACAGCGACTGGAACAGGATGCCGATCAGGTCGATCGCGTCCTCCTCGTCGCTGCTGAAACGGGTGTTGGCCGGATCGAAGCCGATCTGGCGCACGCCGCTGAGCAGCGCATGCCGGATCGCGTCGGCCAGCGGCCGCGCATCCTCGCCGGCGAGGACCTTCTCGAACGGCGCCGGGTCGTCGCCCTGCAGCAGCGAGGCGAGGTTGAGCAGTTCGGCCGTGTCGAGGACGTGTCCGCCCGCGCCGGGCGCCGCGTCCGCCGCGATGCCGGCTTCCGGCACATCCGCCGCCTGCCCGCCCTCGCCCGGGACCTGCCCATCGCCCGGTTCGCGCGCGCGCCAGGCGCGCAGCTGGTCGCGGACGAGGTCGCGGTAGCGCAGCGGACGGCCGCTGGCGAGCGCTTCGGCGACCACCTGCTCGCGCACGCGGCCGGTCGCGGCGGTTTCGCCGGCATCGTTGATCGCTTCTGCGCCGGTGCGCGCCGCTTGGCCGCGCGCGCGCGGCACGCCATCGCCCGCACCGGATCCGGCCAGGTGCGGCACGGTGCCGCCATCGGGCACCCATTCGCCGTCCGCCTCGCCGCCCCGCGCAGCCGGCGCGCGGCCGGCCGGCGCGGACCCGCCCGCATGGCCGCGCGCGGGCGCACTGGCGCTGAAGGACGCCGAGTCGAGGATGGCATTGGTCTTGTCGTACAGCTCGCCCAGCACCTTCGGCAGGCGCTTGTCGAACTGCTGGAACACCATCGAGCGCAGGCCGCTGGTCAGGTCGTCGGCGGCGAACAGCGCGACGAACGCGGTGACGGGTACTTCCGGGCGCAGCGGGTTCGGCCGCCGCCGGGTGTTGCCGAGCGCGGCCGACAGCTGGCGCAGGCGCTCGTCGAGCTGCGCCAGCGGATGCAGGAACTGGTGGTCGAGCAGTTCGGTGATCTGCTGGCCGGCGAGGTGGATCTCCAGTTCCGGTTCCGACATCAGCGTCAGCGAACGGTCGCGCTGCGGGGCGTCGGCGGCATCTTCCCAGCGCGCGAACTCCTTCTCGATCGATTCGCGGAAGCGCGTGGCCAGCTCCAGCGCGCGATGGCTGAGCGCCATCACCGCGACGCGGTCCTCCTGCACGGCGATGTAGTCGTGCCCGGCGAGCGCGGCCAGGCGCACCTGTTCCTCGATCCCGCTCCAGAAGCCCGACAGCACGCCGCCGAGTTCGGTCACGGCCTCGTGCTTCAATGATTCAAGCACGCGTGCGGGCGCGTGCGGGGCACTGGCCCGGCCCGGCTGCAAACCTGTCGGAACGGCACGGAGCGTCATTTTGGGGGGACAATGCGCAAGGTCGAATCGCCTTCACATCATTCCCTGCAACCGGCTACAGGTCTGTGACTGCATCCGCAAATACTTCCGATACCGCCTTGATCCCCTTGGACTTTCGTCGGTCGGTCCCCGCGCGCCAGCTCGGCGAACCGGGACCCGACGACGCCACCCTGCTGCGCATGCTGCGCTCGGCCGTGCGCGTGCCCGACCACGGCAAGCGCGTGCCGTTCCGGTTCCTGCGCATCCACGGCGAAGCGCGCGCACAACTGGGCGAGGCCCTGGCCGCGCTCACCCTGCAGCGCGATCCGGCGGCCGGCGAGGCCGCCGTCGACAAGGACCGCCAGCGCTTCACCCATGCGCCGCTGGTGCTCGCGGTGATCGCGGTGCTGGACCCGAACGACGCGCAGATCCCCGAACAGGAGCGCCTGCTGAGCGCCGGCTGCGTGTGCTTCGCGCTGCTGCAGGCGGCGCAGTCGCTGGGCTTCGGCGCGAACTGGATCACCGGCTGGCCCGCCTACGACGCGCAGGCGTGGCAATTGCTGGGCGTCGCCGCGCACGAGCGCGTCGCCGGCTTCATCCATCTCGGCACGCCGCTCATGGAGGCGCCCGAGCGCGAACGCCCCGACCCGGCAGCGCTGCTGACCGACCTCGCGCTGTGACCGTGGAAACGCCTCCCGCCGCCGCGACACCGCTGTACCTGGTCGACGCCAGCCTGTACGTCTTCCGCGCCTGGCATTCGATGCCCGACGAGTTCCGCGACGCCGACGGCCAGCCGACCAACGCCGTGCACGGCTTCGCGCGCTTCCTGCTCGAACTGCTGGAGCGCGAGCGCCCCCGGCACATCGCCGTCGCCTTCGACGAGGCACTCGACAGCTGCTTCCGCAACGCGCTGTACCCGGCCTACAAGGCGAACCGGCCACCGGCGCCGGAGGAGCTCAAGCGCCAGTTCGCACACTGCAAGGCGCTGGGCGAGGCGCTGGGGCTGAACGTGCTCGCGCACGGCGAGTACGAGGCCGACGACCTGATCGGCAGCGCGCTGCACGTCGCGCGCGCCCACGGGCACCGCGGCGTGATCGTCTCGGCCGACAAGGACCTGTCGCAGCTGCTCGACGCGCACGACGAGCAGTGGGACTTCGCCCGCGGCCAGCGCTGGGGCGCGGCCGGGGTGAAGGCGCGCCACGGCGTCGAGGCGCGGCAGATCGCCGACTACCTCGCGCTGTGCGGCGACGCTGTCGACAACATCCCGGGCGTGCCCGGCATCGGCGCCAAGACCGCGGCGGTGCTGCTGTCGCACTTCGGCAGCCTCGACGCGCTGCTCGAGCGCGTCGACGAAGTCGCCTTCCTGCGCCTGCGCGGCGCGGCGCAGGCCGCCGCGCGGCTGCGCCAGCATCGCGAGCAGGCGCTGCTGTGCCGGCGGCTGACCACGATCTCGTTCGAAGCCCCGCTCGGCGGCGCGGCGCCCGCGTTCGCGCGCGCCGCCGTCGATGCCGACCTGCTGGTGTCGCTATGCGAGCGGCTGCGCTTCGGCCCGCTGACCCGGCGCCGGCTGCACGCCGCGGCGGGGCTGGACTACGCGCCGGCGCAGTAGGTGCCAACCGAAGGGACGGGCCAGGCATTCACCGTCTGGAAGTGACGCTGTTTCCGGCCGCTTTCCGCGGATGGGATCAATCGTGTCCGAATGTTCTGCGTGATCTTCGGTCGCGCCTGAAGGCGCTCCTACAGACGCGGATCTCCTGCAGGAGCGCCTTCAGGCGCGATCGCCATGTCACAACCGACGCGAAGTTCGAACCGCTTGCGGTTCCCGGGCAGAGCCTGGACGCCCAGTGTCAATGACACGCACCGGGGTTACCATCCGGGCAATGAACAAACCTGCAGAAGACGCGGAACTGCTGTACCAGGGCGAATGGCTGCGCCTGGTCCGGCGCGGCAACTGGGAGTCTTGCGAGCGCACGCACGGGCGCGACGGCCTGGCGGTGCTGGTGATCGCGGTGACGCCTGACGACGAGGTGCTGTTCGTCGACCAGTACCGCGTGCCGCTGGGCGCGCGCACGATCGAGATGCCGGCGGGCCTGGTCGGCGACGACCACGACGAGGACACGCTGGAATCGGCGGCGCGGCGCGAACTGGTCGAGGAGACCGGCTGGGAGGCCGGGCGCGTCGACGTGCTGCTGGTCGGCCCGACCTCCTCGGGCATGAGCAACGAGCGCATCGCCTTCGCCCGCGCGCTGGACCTCAAGCGCGTCGGCGACGGCGGTGGCGTCGACGACGAGAACATCGTCGTGCACGCCGTGCCGCGCAGCCAGGCGCCTGCCTGGCTGATGCAGAAGCACCGCGAGGGCTACGAACTCGACCTCAAGCTGTGGGCCGGACTGTGGATGATCGACCACAATCCGGACGGCTCGCGGCGCAGCTGACGTGGTGGCGCCAGGCGACCCCCTGCTCTCGCCCGCCGACCCCGCGCCGTTCACGGTGCTGCGGCCCGACGGGCGTTCGCCGTTCCTGCTGATCGCCGACCACGCCGGCCAGGCGGTTCCGTCGTCGCTCGCGCAGCTCGGCCTGCCGCAGGCAGAACTCGACCGCCACATCGGCTGGGACATCGGCATCACCGGCACCACCGCACGACTGGCCGAACGGCTCGATGCCTGCGCGATCGCGCAACCCTATTCGCGACTGGTGATCGACTGCAACCGGCCGCTGGACGCGCCGGGTTCGATAGTGGCCGTCAGCGACGGCACCCGCATCCCCGGCAACGCCGGCCTCGACGAACGCGGACGTCGTCGCCGCATCGACGGGATCTTCGCGCCCTATCACACGCGCATCGAAGCCGAGCTCGACCGCCGCGCGCGCGAAGGGCGGCCGACGATCCTGGTCGCGATGCACAGCTTCACGCCGTCGATGAACGGCCACGACCGCCCCTGGCAGGCCGGCGTGCTGTACCAGCGCGACGCGCGCTTCGCACACGCGCTGCGCGACGCACTGCAGGACGAAGGCGACCTCGTGGTCGGCGACAACGAGCCCTACTCGGTCAGCGACCAGACCGACTACGCGATCCCGGTCCACGCCGAACGCCGCGGCCTGCCGCACGTCGAACTCGAGATCCGCCAGGACCTGATCGCCGACGCCAGCGGGCAGGACGCGTGGGCCGATCGCCTGGCACGGCTGTTCGCGGGGCTGCAGGCGCGCTTCGTCACGACACCTTGAAGCCTGCGCGCATAGTCTGTCCCGCCGTGTCCGGTAGACGGCCATGCTGATCCGCCTCGGCTATTCGATCACCTACGGCCTGCCGCAGCCCACGCCGATGGTGCTGACGCTCAACATCCACGATTCGCGCCGCACCGACATCGTCGTCGCCAGCGAACTGCGCAGCACGCCCGACGTGCCCATGCGCCAGTATCGCGACATCTACGGCAACATCTGCACGCGCCTCGTCGCGCCTTCGGGCACGTTGACGGTGCATGCGGACGCCGTGGTCCGCGACAGCGGGCTGCCCGACCCGGTGGTTCCCGACGCAGCGGAGATCCCGGTCGACGAACTGCCCGAAGACGTCCTGCTCTACCTGCTCGGCAGCCGCTACTGCGAGACCGACCGGCTGGTGCAGATGGCCTGGGACCTGTTCGGCGGCACCGCGCCCGGCTGGTCGCGCGTGCAGGCGATCTGCGACCACGTGCACCGGCGCATCCAGTTCGGCTACCCCCACGCGAACGCCACGCGCACCGCCGCGCAGGCGCTGGAGGAAGGCCGCGGCGTGTGCCGCGACTTCGCGCACTCCGCGGTCGCGCTGTGCCGCTGCATGAACATCCCGGCGCGCTACTGCACCGGCTACCTCGGCGACATCGGCATCGAGCCGGTGGATGCGCCGATGGACTTCTCGGCGTGGTTCGAGGCCTACCTCGGCGGGCGCTGGCATACCTTCGACGCGCGCCACAACACCCCGCGCATCGGCCGCGTGCTGATCGCGCGCGGCCGCGACGCCGCCGACGTGGCGATCAGCAATGCCTTCGGCCAGAACCAGCTGCTCTCGTTCCAGGTGTGGACCGACGAGACGGAGGATCCGGCGCTGTCGCCGCGGAACGCGACTGCGTCGGCGCTCGTCGGCTAGCGACGCGCCCCCAGGGAATCTTCATTTCCGTCACTCCCGCGCAGGCGGGAATCCAGGGACTTCACATTCCCTAGGCGATCGATAGTCCACCGCCCGCGGCGCAATGCGGTCCGGAGGTCGGTGGAGATGGCCTGTCATCCCGAGCGCAGCGAGGGATCTTCGCCTGGACGCCTCCGGAAAGAAGATCCCTCGCTGCGCTCGGGATGACAAGATTCATTCTGCGTCGCTCAGGCGAACCCGTCGGTCGCGCGCACCAGGGCGTCGACGTTCTCCGGCTCGAATGCGGAATGGCCGGAGGCCGGCGTGATCACCAGTTCCGCCTTGGGCCAGACCTTGTGCAGGTCCCAGGCGTTCTGCACCGGGCAGACCACGTCGTAGCGGCCGTGGACGATCACGCCGGGGATGCCGGCAATGCGGTAGGCGTCGCGCAGCAGCTGGTCGTCGACCTCGAAGAAGCCCTTGTTGACGAAGTAGTGGTTCTCGATGCGCGCGAAGGCGAGCGCGAACTGCGCGTCGGCATGGCTGCCGGCGAAGTCCTCGTCGACGTGCAGGAAGCTGGTCGCGCCCTCCCACACGCTCCACGCCCGCGCGGCGGCGAGCCGGGTGGCTTCGTCGTCCGAGGTCAGGCGCCTGTGGAAGGCGGCGACCAGGTCGCCGCGTTCGTCTTCGGGAATCGCCGCGATGTAGTGCTCCCACGGCTCGGGGAACAGCCGCGACGCGCCTTCCTGGTAGAACCACTGCAGCTCCCAGTGGCGCAGCATGAAGATGCCGCGCAACACCAGTTCGGTCACGCGCAGCGGGTGCGCCTGGGCGTAGGCCAGCGCCAGCGTCGAGCCCCAGGAGCCGCCGAACACCTGCCAGCGCTCGATGCCAAGCGTCTCGCGCAGCTTCTCGATGTCGGCGACGAGGTCCCAGGTGGTGTTGTCGACGAGGTCGGCGTGCGGGGTGGACCGTCCCGAACCGCGCTGGTCGAACAGCACGATGCGGTACTTCGCCGGGTCGTGGAAGCGACGCATCTTCGCGTTGCAGCCACCGCCCGGGCCGCCATGCAGCAGGACCACCGGCTTGCCCTTCGGGTTGCCGCACTGTTCGTAATACAGCGCGTGGCGATCGTCGGCCTGCAGCGTGCCGGTGTCGAAGGGTTCAATCTCGGGGTACAGCGTGCGCATGGCGTCGCCTTCGACAGGAGGGTGTGCCCACAGTCTAGCGGCTGCGCGATCGCGCAGCCGTCGTTCCGACGCCCTGTAGGAGCGGCTTCGGCCGCGACCGGAAGGTCGACGACGCAGGGAAAGCGGTCGCTGCTGAAGCCGCTCCTACAAGGAACGCGGGGCGGATCGGTTTTTCGGGGCCCCTTCAGTCCGGCAGGCGGCCGAGGGTGACGCGGTCGCGGTCTTCGAGGTCTCGATGGGTGGCGATGTCGATGAAGCCCGCTGCGTGCAGCAGCGCGCGCACCGCTTCGCCCTGCGTCCACCCGTGCTCGAACAGCAGCCAGCCGCCCGGCAGCAGGTGCGCGGGCGCGTCGGCGGCGATGGCGCGGATCGCGTCGAGGCCGTCGCGTCCCGAGGACAGCGCCAGCGGCGGTTCGTGGCGCAGGTCGCCCTGCGACAGGTGCGGATCGCCTTCGGCGATGTAGGGCGGGTTGCTGGCGACCAGGTCGAAGCGGCGCCCCTGCCCCTGCACGGCGCCGAACCAGTCGCCGAGGTGGAAGCTCACGTTGGCCAGGCCGGCCTCCTGCGCGTTGGCGCGCGCGACCGCGAGCGCGGCGGCGCTGGCATCGGTGGCGGCCACCGCCGCGTGCCTGCGCTCGCTGGCCAGCGCCAGCGCGATCGCGCCGCTGCCGGTGCCGAGGTCGGCCAGCTGCAGGTCGCGGTCGGCGGGCAGCCGCGCCAGCGCCAGTTCGACCAGTCGCTCCGTCTCCGGGCGCGGGATCAGGGTGTCGGGGGTGACGGCGAGGTCGAGCGTCCAGAAGCCGCGGCGGCCGCAGAGGTAGGCGACGGGCTCACCCGCCAGGCGACGCGCCAGCAGGTGCTCGTACCGGGCGGCGTCGGCATCCGCCACGCCGTCACCGGCGTGGGCGTAGAGCCAGCCGCGCGACTGCCCCAGCGCCTGCGCCAGCAGCAGTTCGGCTTCGGGCGGGTCGACCCGCTGGCGCGCGGCTTCGAGCAGGCTGCGGACGGTCGGGAGGAGCGGCGTGGATGGCATCGCGGCATCGTAGGGCAAGGCTTGCCCCCACCCCAGCCCTCTCCCGCAAGCGGGGGAAGGGGCACCGGAGCGTCGGCGGTCCGGCCAGGATGGGACGCCGAGACACCCTGCGAACGCTTCGCATGCGACTGCGACCGGACGGGGCCCGCGAAGTCGCGTTCCTGCGATGAAGTCCCGTTCCTGCGATCTGGAGAGGAACTAAACGGCAGCCTGTCATTTCGACCGCAGGGAGAAATCTCTCCATCCGTCGTGCGGAAAGAAGATTTCTCCCTGCGGTCGAAATGACACGGACAGGGATATGGGCACGGGCACGGACAGGGATACGGGCACGGGCACGGACAGAAATACGGACACGGTCACCGACACGGATGCGGGCACGGACGACAGGAATGCGCTGAACGCATGGACTGCCGGCGGGGGCCGCGGCGGCGATCCGTCCCGGACCGGACCACCGGCCGCAGGGCATTCGCCACTCAGACCGGCGAAGAACCAAAAAAATGAAGGCGGCCGAAGCCGCCTTCAAAGATTCCGTACCACGTGTGGGAGGGAGGAAACGGATACGGAACTCGGCTGGATCGGCGTCTGCGACGCGCGGTCCGAAAGCCTGCCCTGCCCCAGCCCGATGCCTTCCCGGCCACCGCGCCAGACTGCAGCGCATGGATTGAATATGCTGCAGTGCAAAATCGATTGCAAGCGTATTCATCGCCCGAAAACCGTGGAAACGCACTTATTTCAATTGATTGTATCAATCAATGATATAATTTCATTCGATTTAACGTATCAATAGATTCAATCTATCATTCTTCCATCGATCCGGTCGCTGGGTCGAATGTCGCGCTCCCACTCCAAGAGGTGCTCCATGTCCCTGATCAACACCGAAATCCAGCCGTTCAAGGCCTCCGCCTACCAGAACGGCGAGTTCATCGAAGTCACCGACGCCAGCCTGAAGGGCAAGTGGTCGGTCCTGATCTTCATGCCGGCCGCCTTCACCTTCAACTGCCCGACCGAGGTCGAGGACGCCGCCGACCATTACGCCGAGTTCCAGAAGCTGGGCGCCGAGGTCTACATCGTCACCACCGACACCCATTTCTCGCACAAGGTGTGGCACGAGACCTCCGCCGCGGTGGGCAAGGCCCAGTTCCCGCTGGTCGGCGACCCGACCCACCAGCTGACCCGCGCCTTCGGTGTGCACATCGACGAGGAAGGCCTGGCCCTGCGCGGCACCTTCGTGATCAACCCGGAAGGCGTGGTCAAGACCGTCGAGATCCACGACAACGCCATCGCCCGCGACGTCACCGAGACCCTGCGCAAGCTCAAGGCCGCGCAGTACGTCGCCGCGCATCCGAACGAAGTCTGCCCGGCCAAGTGGAAGGAAGGCGAGAAGACGCTCAAGCCGTCGCTCGACCTGGTCGGCAAGATCTGATCCACCGCGCCACCGCAGTTCCCCGCCCCGTGCCGCCATTGCGGCGCGGGAGCGGATCGGAGCCGATGCACGGCCCAGCCCCGCCGGTCGCATCCCTCCCTCTCCTGCGCCCGGCCAGCCACGGCCCGCGTCGGCTCCGATCCGCTTCCGTGCACGCCTCCCTCCCCCCAGGAGTCGCCCCCATGCTCGACCACGACCTCAAGACCCAGCTCAAGGCCTATCTCGAACGACTGCAGCGCCCGGTCGCGATCCTCGCGTCCGTGGACGATGGCGAAAAGTCGAAGGAGATGCTGGAACTGCTGGAGGATATCCGCCGCCAGTCGGACAGGATCACGGTCGAGGTGCGCCGCGACGACGGCGAGCGCACGCCCTCGTTCGCGCTGACCTCGCCCGGCCACGACATCGAGGTCCGCTTCGCCGGCCTGCCGATGGGCCACGAGTTCACCTCGCTGGTGCTGGCGCTGCTGCAGGTCGGCGGGCATCCGTCGAAGGCCGGCGCCGAGCTGATCGAGCAGGTGGCGAACCTCGAGGGCGAGTTCCGCTTCGAGACCTACTACTCGCTGTCGTGCCAGAACTGCCCGGACGTGGTGCAGGCGCTGAACCTAGCCGCGGTGCTGAACCCGAACATCTCGCACGTCGCCATCGACGGCGCGCTGTTCCAGGACGAGGTCGAGGCGCGCGAGGTCATGTCGGTGCCGACGATCTTCCTCAACGGCGAGCCTTTCGACCAGGGCCGGATGACGCTGGAGCAGATCGTGGCGCGGCTCGACACCAGCGCGGCGAAGCGCGAGGCGGCGAAGATCGCGAAGAAGGAACCGTTCGACGTGCTGGTGGTCGGCGGCGGTCCCGCGGGCGCCGCGGCGGCGATCTACGCCGCACGCAAGGGCATCCGCACCGGCGTCGCCGCCGAGCGCTTCGGCGGCCAAGTGCTCGACACCATGGCGATCGAGAACTTCATCTCGGTGCAGCACACCGAGGGCCCGAAGCTCGCGGCGGCGCTGGAACAGCACGTACGCGAGTACGACGTCGACGTGATGGACCTGCAGCGCGCGACGCAATTGGTGCCGGCCGGCGACGACGGCCTGGTCGAGGTGCAGTTGAAGAACGGCGCCTCGCTGAAATCGAAGACCGTCGTCCTCTCCACCGGCGCGCGCTGGCGGCAGATCGGCGTGCCCGGCGAGGACCGGTACCGCAACAAGGGCGTGGCGTACTGCCCCCACTGCGACGGCCCGCTGTTCAAGGGCAAGCGCGTGGCGGTGATCGGCGGCGGCAACTCCGGCGTCGAGGCGGCGATCGACCTGGCCGGCATCGTCGGCCACGTCACCCTGGTCGAGTTCGATGCGAAGCTGCGCGCCGACGAAGTGCTGCAGCGCAAGCTGCGCAGCCTGAAGAACGTCCGTATCGTCGTCTCGGCGCAGACCACCGAGGTGCTGGGCGACGGCAGCAGGGTCACCGGCCTGGCCTACAGGGACCGCACCGGCGGCGATGCGCACCGTCTCGAACTGGAGGGCGTGTTCGTGCAGATCGGCCTGCTGCCCAATACCGAATGGCTCAAGGGCACGGTCGACCTGTCGCCGCGCGGCGAGATCCTCGTCGACGACCGCGGCCAGACCAGCGTGCCGGGGGTGTTCGCCGCCGGCGACTGCACCACGGTGCCGTACAAGCAGATCGTGATCGCGATGGGCGAAGGCTCGAAGGCCGCGCTGGCGGCGTTCGACCACCTGATCCGCGCCTCGGCCCCGGTCGAGCCGGTGGAAGCCCAGGCCGCCTGACGCGATGGCCAATCCATTGTCATCTCGAGCGCAGCGAGAGATCCACCCCGGAACGGGATTCCTCGCTTCGTTCGAAATGACAATGGGCCGCGGCGCTCGCGAACGGGTCCGTGGAACACGCTACGCGAAGGCCACCGACGCATGAACCTGCGCGACCTCAAGTACCTGATCGCGGTCGCCGACCACCGCCACTTCGGCCGCGCAGCCGCGGCCAGCTTCGTCAGCCAGCCGACGCTGTCGACCCAGGTCCGCAAGCTAGAGGACGAGCTCGGCGTGTCGCTGATCGAGCGCGCGCCGCGCAAGGTGATGCTGACGCCGATCGGCGTGGAGATCGTCGAGCGCGCGCGCCGCGTGGTGTCGGAAATCGAGCAGATGAAGGAAGCCGCGCGCCGCAGCCAGCGGCCCGAGGCCGGCGTGGTGCGGCTGGGCATCTTCCCCACGCTCGGCCCCTACCTGCTGCCGCACGTGGTGCCGCCGATCCGCGAGCGTTTCCCCGACCTGCAGCTGCTGCTGGTCGAGGAGAAGAGCGACGAGCTGCTGGCGCGGCTGCGCGACGGCCGGCTCGACGCCGCGATCCTCGCCCTGCCGCTGCACGACGACCAGCTGCACCACGAATACCTGTTCGAGGAGCCGTTCCTGCTCGCAGTGCCGGAACGGCACCGGCTGGCGCAGCGCGGCGCGCTGACCATCGACGACCTCGCGCAGGAGAACCTGCTGCTGCTCGAGGACGGCCACTGCCTGCGCCGGCAGACGCTGGACGTGTGCCAGCTCGCCGGCGCGCACGAGAAGAGCGAGTTCCGCGCCACCAGCCTGGAGACGCTGCGGCAGATGGTGGCCGCCAACGTCGGCATCACCCTGCTGCCGGCGCTGGCGGTGCAGCCACCGGTGGCGCACCCGCCGAACATCCGCCTGCTGTCGTTCCGCGGCGCGCAGCCGAGCCGGCGGATCGCGATGTTCTGGCGGCGCAGTTCGGCGATGTCGGGGTTCCTCGGCGGGCTGGCGGCGACGTTCCGCGCCCTGCCCCCGGAGCTGCTGGCCAATCCCCTGGCCGCCACGCGCGACGCCCACGCGCCTCCGCCGGACATGCTCTGAACGGCGGCCCGCCGCGAGGGCCTTTCGCTGCCCCTTGAACCACAGGAGCGGCTTCAGCCGCGACCGGACGTTCAACGAACCAGGGAAAGCGGTCGCGGCTGAAGCCGCTCCTACAGTTAAAGGGCCGTGCCGGGACCCCTTGAAGCCCCGCGGCCGGAGCGCTACGGTAGTTCCTACCACGAAGCGGGCGACGCGCCGGACGCGCCGTCCGTTTTTCTTTGGGCGCGGCCCTCGCCGCCGCGGCCCCCTCACAAGGAGACACCCACATGACCACCCCAGCCAGCGGCCTGCCGCCCTCGATCGTCGTCTCGCGCCGCGATGCCGCGCGACTCGAATCCCTGCTCGATGCGCCGCAGTGGCAGCACGACTCCACCGCCGAGGCCCTGCTCGGCGAGCTCGCCCGCGCCGACATCGTCGACGACGCCGACATGCCCGCCGGCGTGGTCGGCATGCATTCGCGGGTCGAGTGCACCGACGACAACAGCGGCGAGCGCCACCACCTCACCCTGGTGTTCCCGCACGAGGCCGATGCGGGCGCCGGCAAGATCTCGATCCTGGCGCCGGTGGGCAGCGCCCTGCTCGGGCTGGCGGTCGGCCAGTCGATCGACTGGAACACGCCGCAGGGCCGCACGCTGCGCCTGCGCGTCACCGAAGTCCACCCGGACGGTCACTGACCCCGCATGTCGCCGCGCGCGCTGGCGCTGGCCGGGCTGCTGCTCGGCGCGATCGGCTGGTGGTTCTCGCCGTATTCGCCGCGCACGCCTTCCGCGCCGGCACCGGCTCCCGGCGCGGACATCGCCTGCCCGCTGCCGACCGCCGCAGATCCCGCCGCCGGTCCGCTGCAGCCCGGCGTGCCGCGTGACCTGCCGCCCTTCCGCCTGCAGGCCGGCACCCTGACGCCGCTGGCCGGCTTCCGCATCGAGGCGCGGGTGCTGTCGCGCGAGGACTATTCGATCGGCCGCGAGGCCGACTTCTCGCCGACCGACCTCGCGCTCGGCTGGCAGCGCATGCGCGACGATGCGGTGCTCTCGCGCCTGGACATCACCCAGTCCTCGCGTTGGTACCGCTATCGCTGGCGCGGCGAACCGCCGCTGCCGCCAACCGAGATCGCCCGCAGCAGCGCCAACATGCACATGATCCCGTCGAGCCCGGAGGTGGCCCGCGCGCTGCGCGCGGTGCGCAGGGACGACACGGTGCGCATCGACGGCTGGCTGGTGCAGGTCGACGCGCCCGACGGCTGGCGCTGGCGCAGCTCCCTGTCGCGCGACGACACCGGCAACGGCGCCTGCGAACTGGTCTACGTCTGCGCGATCGCGACGCGCTGACGCGCCGCTGCACTTGTGGGAGCGCCTTCAGGCGCGATGCTTTTTCGCCCGGGAAATGCATCCCGCGAAAGGCATCGCGCCTGAAGGCGCTCCTACGAGTGCGAGGGTTGGCCGGCGACTGGTCGACGCGGGTGCATCACCGCCCGGCGTCAGCCGGCGATGCCGACCGGACAGCTGACCCCGGTGCCGCCGAGGCCGCAGTAGCCCGCGGGATTCTTCGACAGATACTGCTGGTGTTCGTCCTCGGCGTAATAGAACGTCGGCGCCGGGAACACGATGTCGGTGGTGATCCCGCCAAGGCCCGCCTCGCGCAGGCGCGGCCCGAACGCGTCGCGGCTGCGCAGCGCCTCGGCGTACTGGTCTTCGCTGTCGCAATGGATGACGGAGCGGTACTGGGTGCCGACGTCGTTGCCCTGGCGCATGCCCTGGGTCGGGTCGTGGCTCTCCCAGAACGCCTTGAGCAGGGTCGCGAACGGCAGCTTCGCGGCGTCGTACACCACCAGCACCACCTCGGCGTGGCCGGTCTGGCCGGAGCAGACCTCGCGGTAGGTCGGGTTGGGCGTGGATCCACCGGCGTAGCCGACCGCCGTCGTCGCCACCCCCGGCAGCGACCAGAACTTGCGTTCCGCGCCCCAGAAGCAGCCCATGCCCAACTGCACCCGCGAAAGACCCTCGAAGGCATCGCGCAGCGGCGCGCCGAGCACGTGGTGGCGATTGCGCAGCGGCATTTCCGTCGCGCGCCCGGGCAGGGCCTCGCCCGGCTGCGGCAGACGCTGTTTCCAGGCACCGATTCCGATCATCGTCGTCGCTCCGAAGGATTGCCCCCGATGTGCGGCCGTTCGGCGCTACTTCAACCCGAGCGACGGCCCCGATTCGATGCCTGCAGGAGCGATCGATCAACCGCTTCTAGCTGAAGACCGCGGGCGCGACCTGCACGCAGTTGCGGCCGTGGGCCTTGGCCGAGTAGAGCGCGCGATCGGCGCGTTCGAGCGCGGCGTCCGGCGTTTCCTCGTGCTCGAGCCGGGTGGCGACGCCGACGCTGACCGTCAGCCGCAGCGGCTGGCCGCTCCAGTCCAGGCGCAGGTTCTCCACCGCCATGCGCAGTTGCTCGGCGATCACGCGCGCGGCCGCGCCGCTGCGGCCGGGCAGGATGGCGATGAACTCCTCGCCGCCGTAGCGGCCGAACAGGTCGCCTTCGGACAGCGCGCCGCGCAGCGCCATCGCCACGTTGCGCAGGCAGAAGTCGCCGCAGGCGTGGCCATGGCGATCGTTGACCGACTTGAAATGGTCGAGATCGATGAACAGGACCGAGGCCGGCTGCTGCACGCGCGCGCCCTCGCTGAAGGTCCGCGCCAGCCACTGGTCGATCGTGCGCCGGTTGAGGCTGCCGGTCAGCGCGTCGAGTTCGGCCGAGCGGCGCAGGTTCACCGCCGCCACCGCCTGGTCGACCTGCAGCAGCGTCAGCCGCGCGAAATCGGAGGCGAGCGACAGTTCCTCGGTGGTGAAGCCGTCGGCGCCCGCACGCTGCAGCAGCAGCACGCCCCAGGCCGGCGCCCGGATCTGCAGCGGCACCACCGCCTCGATCGCGACGATCGACGGCTGCCCCTCCATCGTCACCGGCTGCTGCAGCGCGATGGCGTTGGCGGCCTGCCGCTTCAGCGCCAGTTCGCGCTTGCCGACCTGCGCCTTCACCGGCTCCATGCATTCGGCCGGGTCGACCACCAGCAGGTCGTGGCCGTGGTAGCCCCGGGTCGCGACCGCGCAGCGTTCGACCGGCAGCAGCGGCATCAGGCGATCCAGCAGCAGGCGGAAGGCCGTCCACTCGATGTCCGCGACCGGCAGCAGGCGCAGCTGCGCCTGCAGTTCGGCCGCGAGGTCGGAGCGGGCGGCCTCGCGCCGCATGCGGCGCTCGGTGTCGGCGCGCGCGAGCAGTTCGCGGTCGCGCTGGTGGCGGTATTCGCCGATGCGGCCGATCAGGCCGACCGACAGGATCGCCACGCCCACCACGATGCCCATCTGGTAGCCGTAGCGGACCGGCACGGTGTCGAGCAGGTGGCCGCGCGTGGACAGTTCGACCATCACCACGCCGACGAGGGTCAGCACCGTCATCACGGCCAGCGGCCACGCCATCAGCACGCGGCGGCGGGCGGCGTCGACGAGGATCACCAGTCCCAGCAGCAGGGCCAGGCAGAACAGCACGACCTGCACCTGCTGCAGCGCCATCGCCACCTGCGGAACGTTGAGCAGGCAGATCGCGGCCACCGCCACCAGTCCCAGCGACACGCGATCGACGACGCGCTTGCGCACGGGGCGCTCCTGGTTCGCGTCCGCGTACTGCAGCAGCATCTGCAGCCAGGCCGCGCACAGCAGCAGCGCGAGCGCGATCACGCCCTGCAGCCGCCAGAACGCGAACGCCCGCAGCCCGGGCAACTGGTACAGATGGCCGTTGACCGCCGCCATCGTCAGCAGCGCGACCAGGGTGAAGGCGAACAGCGCGAGGAACAGGCGGTCGCGCGCGGCCGAGAACAGCGCCAGCGCCAGCAGGCCGATGGTGAACAGGCTGGCGTAGATCATCGCGCTGGCCGCCACCCCGTACTGCTCCAGGCGCGTTGCCTGGGTTTCGCTCATCACCCGCGGATGCAGGGCGCGTCGCACGCTGCCGACCGCGTGCAGCTCGACTTCGACCGGCCCGCTCCAGTCGGCGGGCAGGGGAAACAGGAAACTGCTCGGCAGCACGCCTTCGCTCCCGTCCGGCGAGAAGAACCCCAGCTCCCGGCTGCGCCACCGGTCGCGCTGCAGCCAGACCGATTCGACCGCGTCGCGCTCCAGCCGCACCACCCAGCGCGAGCCGTCGCCGCCGCCCTGAGGCAGGTCGAACCGCAGCAATGCCGCCGCCGTGCGCCCGTCTTCCGTGGGCCGTGGCGAAACGCCCTCACCGTTGGCGGATGTCGCCAGCGGCACGTCGATCGCGACCGGGACGCCCGACGCCTGCGGCACCACCCCGGCGACGGCCACGGCGAACAGGCCCAGCAGCAGGGCCAGGCAGATCGCGATCAGTCCCTCGTGGTGCGCGCCATCGGCATTGCGCGGGCCGTGGTTCAGGACACGCCTCCCGCTGTCGCCACCGGCGTGCGCCCCTGGCGCCGGCCCGGCCAATGGCCCGGCGGGGATCGACGCAACTGCGGCACGGGCACCCGCCCGGCGATGTGACTGCCTCCAGACATCCTGGCTCTCCTGTGCCTTCTACTGCTGAAGCAAACTCCGTGCCGTCAAAGATTGTCGTGCGTCACATTATCGGCCATATCCAAGGCGTCAGAGAACCCCGGGGCCCGTTGGCGCGCCCGGTCCCTGCCCCGGGCGAGGAGCCGAGGGCGGCTCGGCTACACTGTCGTTTTGCCCCCAAAGCGTTTCATGACCAGTCCCCATCCGGCTGCCCGCGGGCCTTCGACCCCCTCGGACGCCCCGGGTACCGCCGCCGGCGGCACCCGCCACGACTTTATCCGCCAGATCGTCCGCGACGACCTCGCGAACGGGAAACACGCGGCCATCCGGACCCGTTTCCCGCCCGAGCCCAACGGCTACCTGCACATCGGCCACGCCAAGGCGATCTGCCTGGACTTCGGCATCGCCGAGGAATTCGGCGGCGTGTGCAACCTGCGCTTCGACGACACCAACCCGGCCAAGGAAGACCCGGAGTTCGTGCAGGCGATCCAGGACGACGTGCGCTGGCTGGGCTTCGACTGGGCGGAACTGCGCCACGCCTCGGACTATTTCGAGGTCTACGCGCTCGCCGCCGAGAAGCTGATCCGCCAGGGCGACGCCTTCGTCTGCGACCTGACCCCCGAGCAGGTGCGCGAATACCGCGGCACGTTGACCGAACCGGGTCGCAATTCGCCCTTCCGCGACAGGTCGGTCGGGGAAAACCTCGACCTGTTCCGCCGCATGCGCGCCGGCGAGTTCCCGGACGGCGCCCGCACCCTGCGCGCGAAGATCGACATGTCCAGCGGCAACATCAACCTGCGCGACCCGGCCCTGTACCGGATCAAGCACATCCCGCACCCGATCGCCGGCGAGGGCTGGTGCATCTATCCGATGTACGACATCGCCCACGCGCTGGGCGACGCCATCGAGGGCATCACCCATTCGCTGTGCACGCTGGAGTTCGAGGACCACCGGCCGCTGTACGACTGGTGCGTGGACAAGGTCGACCTGGCCCACTCGCCCGAGCTGCTGGAACCGCTGGCCGCGAAGGGCCTGCCCAATGTCGCCGCCAAGCCGCGCCAGATCGAATTCTCGCGGCTCAACATCAACTACACGGTGATGAGCAAGCGCAAGCTGGTCGCACTGGTCGGCGAAGGCCTGGTCGACGGCTGGGACGACCCGCGCATGCCGACGCTGCAGGGCCTGCGCCGGCGCGGCTACACGCCGGCGTCGCTGCGATTGCTGGTGGACCGCGTCGGCATCAGCAAGCAGAACTCGGTGATCGACTTCTCGGTGCTGGAAGGCGCGCTGCGCGACGACCTCGACGCACACGCACCGCGGCGCATGGCGGCGATCGATCCGCTCAAGCTCGTGCTCGCCAACCTGCCCGAAGGCCACGAGGAAACGCTGGTGTTCGCCAACCATCCCAAGGACGAGTCCTTCGGCACGCGCGAGGTGCCGTTCTCGCGCGAGCTGTGGATCGAGCGCGAGGACTTCGCCGAAGTGCCGCCCAAGGGCTGGAAGCGGCTGGTGCCGGGCGGCGAAGTGCGCCTGCGCGGCGCCGGCATCGCGCGCGTGGACGAGGTGGTGAAGGACGACGCCGGCAACGTCGTGGAACTGCGCGGCTGGCTCGATCCCGAATCGCGTCCCGGCATGGAGGGCGCGAACCGCAAGATCAAGGGCACGATCCACTGGGTGAGCGCGAAACACGCGGTCGAGGCCGAGATCCGCCTCTACGACCGCCTGTTCTCGATCGCGGATCCCGACGACGAAAGCGGGGGCAAGACCTACCGCGACCACCTCAACCCGGACTCGAAGCGCAGCGTGCGCGGCTACGTCGAACCCGCGGCCGCCGCCGCGGCGCCGGAGCAGTCGGTCCAGTTCGAGCGCCTGGGCTACTTCGTCGCCGACCGCCGCGACCATCGCGGCGATGCGCCGGTGTTCAACCGCAGCGTGTCCCTGCGCGACACCTGGGCCGACAAGTCCTAAACCGCCCGGCCCTTGCAGGAGCGGCTTCAGCCGCGACCGGGCATTCGGCGGAATCGGAAAAACGATCGCGCCTGAAGCCTGCCCCGGACTTGATCCGGGGGCGCTCCCGCAGGGAACCTCGGCAAACCGTCATTTCGAACGCAGCGAAGAAATGACACCATCCATCCGTGCAGATGCCTTGAGGAGAAACCGGATGCGCACCGCCGCCCTGCTGCCCTCCACGTTGCTCGCGCTGCTGCTCGCGGCCTGCGCCGCGCCGGTGTCCGACGCCGCGCCCGCGCCCGAGGTGACGCCGGCGCCGCAGGTTTCGGGAATCGCGCGCATCGGCGCCGACTCGCCCGACTTCTCCTGCAGGGTCGCAGGCGACTGCGCGGTGAAGAACGTCGGCAACTGCTGCGGCTATTTCCCGGCCTGCGTCAACAAGGACAGCCCGGTGGACCCGGACGCGGTGCGCGCCGAATGCGCGCGCACGGGCACGTCCTCGGTCTGCGGCTGGCAGGACATCCAGGCCTGCGACTGCGTGCAGGGCCGCTGCCAGCCGGTCACCGGCCCGCTGGAGACGGATCGCTGATGCTCTACGCACAGGTCCACCTGACGCTTCCGGCCTGGGTGCACGAGCACGTCGACGCGACGCGCGCGTATCCCGGCGACGAGGCCAAGGTCGCGCTGGCGATCGAACTGTCGCGGCTCAACATCGAGGCCGCCAGCGGCGGGCCGTTCGGCGCGGCGGTGTTCAACGCCGACGACGACCGCATCGTCTCGGTCGGCGTCAACCGCGTGCTGCCGCAGAGCTGCTCGGTCGCGCACGCCGAGACGATGGCCTGCATGCTGGCGCAGCAGCGGCTGCAGCGCGCGCGCCTGAACCGCGACCTCGACGACAACGCCATCGGCCGCTTCGTGCTCGCCACCTCGTCGCAGCCCTGCTGCCAGTGCTACGGCGCCACCGTCTGGGCCGGCGTCGACCGGCTGCTGATCGGCGCGCGCTCGGAGGACGTGGAAGCGCTCACGCCGTTCGACGAAGGCCCGCTGCCGGCCGACTGGATCGGCGAACTGCAGCGCCGCGGGATCGAGGTGGTGCGCGACCTGCACCGCGACGCGGCGCGCGAGGTGCTGCGCCGCTACGGCGAATCCGATGCCGGGCGTTACTGATGCCATCGCCCGCGTCCGACCCTGCAGGAGCGCCTTCAGGCGCGATGCTTTTGCGTCGGGATCCGGGAATCAGAAGCATCGCGCCTGAAGGCGCTCCTGCAGAGTGGATGCGGCCCGCCGCATGAACGGCCTGCTGTGCTACTGCCGCGCCGGCTTCGAGCCCGACCTCGCGGCCGAACTCGGCGACCGCGCCGCGGAAGCGGGCATAGTCGGATACGCGCGCGCGTCGCGCGGCGAAGGCTACGTGCTGTTTCTTGCCGACGACGGCGCGCTGGCCGCGCGCCTGCCCTGGCGGGAGCTGGTGTTCGCGCGCCAGTCGGTCGCGTTGTTCGCGGAGTTGCGCGACCTCGAACCAAGCGACCGGATCACGCCGATGCTCGGGGCCATCGTCGCCGCGACCGGCACCGCCGCCGCGCCGCCGTTCGGATCGCTGTGGGTGGAGCATCCCGATTCCGATGCCGGCAAGCCGCTGTCGGGACTGGCGCGCAGCTTCGGCAACGCGCTGCGCCCGGCCCTGCGCAAGCGCGGCCTGCTCGCCGCGCGCGACGAACCGCGGCTGCCGCGCCTGCACGTGTGCTTCGTCGCCGGCGACCACGCCCTGCTTGCGCGCGCCGACCCCGCCGCCACCGCGCCGTGGCCGCTCGGCGTGCCGCGGCTGAAGCTGCACGCGGACGCGCCGTCGCGTTCCGCGCTCAAGCTCGAGGAAGCGCTGGCCTGCCTGCTCGACGACACGCAGCGCCGCGAACTCCTGCGCCCCGGCATGACCGCGGCCGACCTCGGCGCGGCGCCCGGCGGCTGGACCTGGATCCTCGCCCGCCACGGCCTGCGCGTCACCGCGATCGACAACGGCCCGCTGCGCCAGCACGTGCTCGACACCGGCCTGGTCGAACACCTGCGCACCGACGGCTTCCGCTGGCAGCCGCAGCGGCCGCTGGACTGGATGGTCTGCGACATGGTCGAGCAGCCCTCGCGGGTCGCGCGCCGCATGGGCGAATGGTTCCACGAAGGCTGGTGCCGGCACGCGGTCTTCAACCTCAAGCTGCCTATGAAGAAGCGCTGGCAGGAAACGCGGCTCTGCCTCGACCTGTTCCGCGACACTGCCGGCAGGCCGCTCGAAATCCGCGCGAAACAGCTCTACCACGACCGCGAGGAGATCACGGTCTTCGTCACCACCCTGTAGGAGCGCCTTCAGGCGCGATGCTTTGATTCCGGATACGGAACTCCGGGCCCTGAATTCGCGGAGCGACCCGACCGCCCCGTTTGTCATCCCGAGCGCAGCGAGGGATCTCGCCTTGCCTGCACGGGAAGCAGATCCCTCGCTGCGCTCGGGATGACAGGCCGTTGCGTTTCTCCCGAATCCCGAATCCCGAATTCCGGATTCCCAATCACCAATCAAAAGCCTCGCGCCTGAAGGCGCTCCTACAATGGTGCGGTCGTCATCGAGGAACCGGACATGGCCGCCAGCTGGATCACCGTCGTCGCTCCCTACCTGCCGGAGATCATCCGCCTCGCGCGGCCGATGTTCACGCGCACGCCGCCCCTTCCCGACGACAGCCAGCGCCTGCGCCTGGATGTCGTCGACACCCAGATCGTCGAACTGCAGGACGCCGCGAGCCAGAACGCCGACTCCATCGCCAAGCTCGCCCGCGACATGCAGCAGGCCATGCAGGCGCTGCAGCTGGGCGCGGAACGGCTGGAGCGCCGGCTGGCGCTGGCCCAGCGCGTGACCCTGGTCGCGATTACCGTCGCGGCGCTCTCGTTCTGCCTCGCTGCCTGGGCGCTGGCGCGCTGACTGCGGCGTTTTGACGCCGGCCGACGGCCGCGCCCCTACAATCTGCCGCCTTCCGCTCCCCGACCGACGCCCACATGGCTTCCAGCCTGCTCGTCCTGCTCGACGACATCGCCACGATCCTCGACGACGTGTCGGTGATGACCAAGGTCGCCGCGAAGAAGACCGCCGGCGTGCTCGGCGACGACCTCGCGCTCAACGCCGAGCAGGTCAGCGGCGTCCGCGCCGACCGCGAGCTGCCGGTGGTGTGGGCGGTGGCGAAGGGCTCGGCGGTCAACAAGCTGGTCCTGGTGCCCGCGGCGCTGGCGATCAGCGCCTTCGCATCGTGGGCAGTGACGCCGCTGCTGATGGCCGGTGGCCTGTTCCTGTGCTACGAGGGCGTGGAGAAGCTGCTGCACAAGTTCCTGCACGACGAGGAGGAGGATCGTGCGCACCATGCCGCGCACGCCGAGGCGCTGGCCAAGCCCGACAAGGACCTCGTCGCGACCGAGAAGGGCAAGATCAAGGGCGCGATCCGCACCGATTTCATCCTTTCGGCGGAGATCATCGTGATCGCGCTGGGCACCGTCTCCGGCAAGCCGTTCGCGGTGCAGGTCGGGGTGCTGGCCGGGATCGCTGTGCTGATGACGATCGGCGTCTACGGACTGGTCGCGGGCATCGTCAAGCTCGACGACTTCGGCCTGTACCTGAGCCGCAGTGTCAGCGGCTTCGCGCGCGCGATCGGCACCGGCATCCTGCGTGCGGCGCCGTGGCTGATGAAGGGCCTGGCGGTGGCCGGCACCGCGGCGATGTTCCTGGTCGGCGGCGGCATCCTCACCCACGGCTTCCACGTGGTGCACGAGTGGATCCAGCACGCGGCGGTGGACGCCTCGCAAGTCCCCGGCGTCGGCGCGGTGCTCGGCGCACTGACGCCGATGCTGATCAACGCCGCGGTGGGCATCGTCGCGGGAACGATCGTGGTGGGCGCGGTGACGCTGTTCAAGCGCCTGCGCGGCGGGAAAGCGGCGGCGATCTGACGCCCGTCAGCCGCCGGCGGCGCGCCGCCAGAACAGGTCCACCAGCGGCGGCATCCGGCCGGCAAGGCCGAGCAGGTGGCCGCGCAGCAGCGTCGGCGCCAAGGCGTCGTTCGAGAACAGGCGGTTGATGCCGTCGAAGGCGTAGGCGGCGACCGTGTTCTCGCTGCGCCGCGCCCGCGCCCAGCGCGCGAGGCGGTGCGGCGCGTCCCAGGCCACGCGCCGCCGCTGCGCCTCGCGCACGCAGTCGCGCAGCGCGGAGACGTCGCGAAGGCCGAGGTTCACGCCCTGCCCGGCCAGCGGATGCACCGCATGCGCGGCGTCGCCGATCACCAGCACGCGGCCGGCGTGCTGGGTGGCGGCGAGCTGGCGCTGCAGCGGGAAGGCGACGCGCCTGGTCGTCGGCCGCAGTTCGCCGAGCCGCGCATCGAAGGCCGTGGTGATGGCGCGCGCGAACGCCGCGTCGTCGAGCGCCAGCACGCGCGCGGCCTCGTCGTTGGGCAGGGTCCAGACGATCGAGCAGGTCCCGTCCGTCCACGGCAGCAGCGCGAGCGGTCCTGTCGGCAGGAAGCGCTGCCAGGCCGTCGCCTCGTGCGGGCGCTCGGCCTGCACGTATCCGACGATGCCCTGCTGGGCGTAGTCGTAGGCCTCGGCCGCGATGCCGGCGAGCCGCCGCAGCTGCGAGGCGGCGCCGTCGGCGGCAATGGCGAGGCGTGCGGCGACGCGGGTGCCGTCATCGAGCCGCAGTTGCACGCCGACGTCGTCCTGCTCCAGCGCTTCGACGCGCGCCGGGCAGGCCAAGCGGATGCGGCTGCGCCGCAGGGCCTGCCACAGGACATCGACCAGCAGACCGTGTTCGACGATCCAGCCCAGTTCGGTGCGCGCCAACGCGTCGGCATCGAAGCTGATCGGATCGCCACCGGCCGCGTCCCAGACCCGCATCCGCCGGTACGGCTGCGCGCGCGCGTCCCGCACCGGCGTCCACGCGCCGAGCGCGTCGAGCAGGGCGACGTTGTCCGACGCCAGCGCGTACACCCGCAGGTCCGGCTGCGCCGGCGACCACGCCGGCGGCCGCGAGGCCTCGACCAGGCACACGTCCAGTCCCAGTTCCGCCAGCGCCAGCGCGCAGGCGGCGCCGACCACGCCGCCGCCGACCACCGCCACGTCGTGCAGGTCGCGCCGGCTCACGCGGAACCCGCCCGGCACAGCGCGGGCACGTCGCCGCGATAGCCCATTGCGCCACCGGCGAGCAGCGACTGCAGCGACGGCACGCGGTCCACCGCCAGCAGGCCGAGGCTGCGCAGCGGGCGCAGCAGGGACGCACGATTGGCGGTGAGGCGCGCCAGCCCGTCGGAAAACGCCAGCGTGCGCTCGCGATCCTCGCGCCGGCGCGCGGCGTAGGCATCGAGCAGCGCATCCGCGCCCGGATCGTCCGCCTCCGCCACCAGTTCGGCCAGCGTCAGCGCATCGCGCAGGCCGAGGTTGAAGCCCTGCGCGCCCACCGGATGCAGGGCCTGCGCGGCATTGCCGACCAGCACCGCGCGCATTGCCGTGGTGCGCGCAGCCACCGCGCGCGTTGCCGGATAGACGCTGCGTTCGCCGACCTCGGTGAAACGCCCGGCGCGCCAGCCGAACGCGGACTGCACGCGGTCGAGGAAGGCGCGATCGTCCAGCGCCGCGACCGCATCGGCGTCCGCCTCGGCGACGCCGTGGACCAGCCCCCAGGCGCCGTCGCCACGCGGAAGCAGCGCGGTGGGGCCGTCGTCGCCGAGCCGCTCGTAGGCGATACCGTCGGGCGCACGCCGCGTGCGCAGCCGCGCGACGAACAGCCGCTGCCGGTAGTCGTGCTCGTCGACCGCGATGCCGAGCGCGTCGCGCACCTGGCTGCCGGTGCCGTCGGCGGCAACCACGAGCCGCGCGTGCAGGACGCGCTCGCCGTCGCCGTCGACTATGCGAACCTGGCGCACGCCGTCGGCGGTCCCACCGAAGCCGAGGAATCGCGCCGGCCGGTGGCGGACCAGGTGCGGAAGCTCGGCCAGCCGCGCCTCCAGCGCTTCGCCGAAATCGCGCGCCACCACGACCTGGCCGAAGCCGTCGCGCCCGTAGTCGGCCGCATCCAGCAGGACCCGGCCGAAGTCGCCGCTGCGGCTGGCGTGGATGCGCCGGATCGTGCCCGCGGGCGCGCGCAGCCGCTGCATCACGCCAAGCGCGGTCAGCGCATTGACGGTCGCGTCGGCGAAACTGAGGTTGCGCTGGTCGAACACCGCCGGCATCGCGCCGGGCGGCGCGGCCTCGACCATCGCCGCGGCGATCCCCGCGCGATCGAGCGCGAGCGCGAGACTGGCGCCGACCAGTCCGCCCCCAACGATCAGCACCGGATGCACGGCTTCCATCGCGCCATGATAGCGGGCGCCGGCGGCATCGCCGCGGCCGCGGGATGGCGTGTCGCGCATTCCGGCGATTGACGACACGCCCCGATCGATCCGGCCGATATTCCGCAGGAGCGGCTTCAGCCGCGACCAGACGTTCGACGGCACCGGGAAAGCGTTCGCGCCTGGAGGCGCTCCTACAATTTGCGGGCCGGAACGATAGAATGCGTGGATTCCCGCGCCGTCCCGGAGTTCCGACGCCATGACCACCGCCGCAAGCCGCGCCGCGATCCTGACCCTGCTGGCGGCCGTGATGGCCGCGACGCGACTGCACCACTTCGGCGCGGTGCCGGACGCCTCCTGGGCGGTGTTCTTCGTCGGCGGCTTCTACCTGTACCGCTGGACGCGCTGGGCGTTCCCGCTGCTGATGGCGCTGGCCGTGGTGGTCGACTGGATCGTCATCCGCGGCCAGGGCATCGATTTCTGGACGCACTACTGCGTCTCCCCCGGCTACTGGGCGCTGGTGCCGGCGCACCTGGCGATGTGGGCAGGCGGCTGGTGGCTGCAGCGCCACGCCGGCGGCATCGGCTGGCGCGCGCTCGGGCTGCTGGTGGCGAGCGTCGTGGCCTCGGTCGCGGTCTGCCACCTGTTCGCGCAGGGCGGTTTCTACTGGACCAGCAGCGCGGTGGCCGAACCCACCGTCGCCGGCTGGTGGAAGAACTACACCGACTGGCTGCTGCCCTACCTGCGCGTGACCGCGATGTACGTCGGCATCGCCGCGGCCACCCACGTCGTCGTCGCCCGCCTGCTGCCGGCGAACGCCGCCCCGGCCCGGGACGGCGCGCGGCGCTGATCCGGCGCACTCCGCACTGACCAGGCCCCGGCCATGGGCAACCGGCTGTCGAAGATCTACACCCGCACCGGCGACGACGGCACGACGGGCCTGGGCGACGGCACCCGCGTGGCGAAGGATTCGGCGCGGGTCAACGCCTACGGCACCGTCGACGAGGCGAACTCCGCGATCGGCCTGCTGCTGGCGGCCGAACTGCCCGATGACGTTCGCGACCTGCTGACCGCGATCCAGCACCAGTTGTTCGATCTCGGCGGCGAGCTGTGCATTCCCGGCCATGCCGCGATCGACGACGCCGACATCGACCGGCTGGAGGCGCAGCTGGACCGCTACAACGAGCCGCTGCCGCCGCTGAAGGACTTCATCCTCCCCGGCGGCGGCGAAGCGGCGGCGCGCTGCCACGTCGCCCGCACCGTCGTGCGCCGCGCCGAGCGCGACACGGTCACGCTGTCTCGCCACGACGCCGTGCGCCCGCAGGCGATCCGCTACCTCAACCGCCTGTCCGACCTGCTGTTCGTGCTCTCGCGCGTGCTTGCCCGCGCCAGCGGGCACGGCGAGGTGCTGTGGCGGCACGAGCGTCGTCGGTGATCGGGTTCGTGGATCGTGGGGGGGCGTTCAGGGGCGATTGGTTGCCCGGGGCCGGTGGGCGGATGGTCGCGGCTGAAGCCGCTCCTACAAAAAGAAGAGACGGGCCGGGGCTGTAGGGATGGCGCGCATCCTCGGCTACACCCACCCCGCCTGCCTGGAGCACGACACCGGGCCGGGCCATCCGGAACGCCCGGAGCGGCTCGAGGCGGTGCTCGAGGCGGTGCACGGGGCGTTCCCGGCGATGGAGTGGATCGAGGCGCCGCGCGCCACCCGCGGGCAGCTGCTGCGCGTGCACGACCCGGCGCTGCTGGCGATGGTGCTGGCGCCGCATCCGCATGGCTCGACGCGGCTCGATCCGGACACCGTCGTCTCGCCGGGTTCGCCCGAGGCCGCACTGCGCGCGGTCGGCGCCGGCATCGCCGCGACCGAGGCGGTGATGAACGGCGAAACCGACGTCGCCTTCTGCGCCGTGCGCCCGCCGGGCCACCACGCCACCATCGACGCCGCGATGGGCTTCTGCCTGTTCGACAACATCGCCGTGGCCGCAGCGCACGCGCTCGACAAGTTCGGCCTGGCGCGGGTGGCGATCGTCGACTTCGACGTCCACCACGGCAACGGCACCCAGGCGATCTTCGAACGCGATCCGCGCGTGCTCTACCTCAGCTCGCACCAGTCGCCGCTGTATCCGTGGACCGGCAGCGGCAGCGAGCGCGGCGTCGGCAACATCGTCAACGCGCCGCTGCCGGCGGACGCGGGCAGCGGGCCGTTCAGGCGCGTCTGGGCCGAGACCCTGCTGCCGGCGCTGGACGCGTTCGCGCCGCAGTTCGTGTTCATCTCCGCCGGGTTCGACGCCGACCGCCGCGATCCGCTGGCCGGGCTGGACCTCGGGCCGGACGACTTCGCCTGGCTGACCGGCGAACTGTGCCGGCTGGCCGCGAGCCATGCCTGCGGCCGCGTCGTGTCGATGCTGGAGGGCGGCTACGACCTGCATGCGCTGCGCGACGGTGCGGTCGCGCACGTGTCCGCCCTGGTTTCCGCACCGGCCGCGGCAGGCCCATTGTGGCCCTGAACACCGCCGCGCCGACGCCGCCTGCAGCATGAACCGCGGCTGGCGCCTGCATTGCCGCTACACAGTGGTTCCGGCAAGCTAGCGCCCTTTCCGCCACCGGGATTCCGTCGCGTGCGTCCAGCGCTCCGCCTGCTGCCACTGCCGCTCTGCATCGCCCTGTCGCTGGCAGCCCACGCGGACGACGACATCCCGGTCGACTGGTCGCTGTGCCCGGTCGAGGACGCGGTGCCGCTGTTTCCCGACGCGCAGCCGCCCAAGGGCGACCCGGCCAGCCGCGAGAGCCTGCCGACCGACATCCAGGGCGACCAGACCGTGGGCATCGACGGCGGACTGTACAACGTCACCGGCAACGTCACCCTGCGCCGTGGCGACCAGTTCCTCGGCACCGACGACATCGAGTATTCGCCCGAAACCGGCACCTACACCGCGACCGGCAACGTGCGCTACCAGGACTCGGGCATGCGCATCGTCGCCGACCGGCTCGAGGGCGACCAGAACACCGAATCGCACCGCATCGACAACGTCCGCTACCAGCTGACCGAGCGTCGCGGCAACGGCGGCGCCGAGCGCATCGAGATGCAGGATGCACAGGGGCGGATGTTCGGCTCCACCTATTCCACCTGCCCGCCCAGCCAGCGCTGGTGGGAGCTGCGCGCGCAGCGCATCGACGTTGACACCGACGAGGGCACCGGCGTCGCGCGCAACGCCACCCTGCGCATCGGCAAGGTGCCGGTGCTGTACGTGCCCTACCTCGCCTTCCCGATCGACGACCGGCGGCGCACCGGCATGCTGTATCCGGCCATCAGCGTGTCCAGCCGCAACGGCTTCGACTGGCGCCAGCCGATCTACCTCAACCTGGCGCCGAACTACGACATGACCCTGACGCCGCGCTGGATGAGCCGGCGCGGGCTGCAGCTGGGCACCGAGTTCCGCTACCTCACCGAGCGCGGCCGCGGCACCTTCGACCTGCAGGTGCTGCCCTCGGACGACCTGACCTGGCGCGAACGCGACCGCGAGATCGGGGAGGTGCCCATCGTGGAGAACCGCCGCGAGGACGATCGCGGCATGTTCCGCTACACCGGCCGCCACAACATCGACCGCACTTGGCAGGCGCGCGCGAACCTGTACTGGATCAGCGACCCGCGTTGGATCGAGGACTCCAGCAGCAGCATCGAGGGACTGACCGTCACCTCCCTGGTCAGCAACGTCGGCGTGTACGGCCGCAGCCGCTACTGGAGCGCCGGCCTCGAGGGCCAGTACCGGCACCTGACCGACTACACGATCTCCGAGACCCGGCTGCCCTACAACCGGCTGCCGCGCGCCTGGTTCGGCTGGGAGCAGCCGTTCGGTCGCTGGCTGGTCACCGGCGCGGACGTCGAGGCCACGCGTTTCTCCCACCTGGACGGCGACGGCAAGCCCAGCGGCAGCCGCCTCTACCTCAAGCCATGGATCAGCACGCCGCTGGAAGGCGCGAGCTGGTTCATCCGGCCGACGCTGGCCTGGCGCCACGTCAGCTACCAGCTCGACGACGCGCTGGCCGAAGACCTCGCGAACGACCCGGCGTCTCCCGACGACTCGCCCTCGGCCAGCCACCCGATCGGCACCATCGACGCCGGCCTGTTCTTCGACCGCAACACCCGCTTCCGCGGCGACGACTACCTGCATACGCTGGAGCCGCGGCTGTTCTACCTGAACTCGCCTTACCGCGACCAGGACAACATGCCGCTGTTCGATACCCGGCCGATGACCTTCAGCTGGGGCCAGCTGTTCCGCGACAACCGCTATTCCGGCGGCGATCGCCAGGCCGACGCCAACCAGCTGACGCTGGCGCTGACCACGCGACTGATCCGCGAGTCCGACGGCCGCGAGAAGCTGTCGGCCAGCGTCGGCCAGATCCGCTATTTCGAGGATGCGCGGGTCACGCTCGGCAACGAGGTCCCGATCGAGCAAGGCAAGTCGGCCTGGGTGGTCGACGCCAACTACGCGATCAACGACCGCTGGACCATCGGCACGTCCTACCAGTGGAACCCGGCCACCAGCCGCGAGGACCTGGCGACCGTGCGCACGCGCTACCTGGTCGGCGACGACGGCATCGTCAACCTTGCCTACCGCTACCGCCGCAACGCGCTCACCCAGGCCGACCTGCTGGAGCAGCTCGACCTGTCCTTCCTGTACCCGATCAACCCCGCCTGGAGCCTGGTCGGACGCTACTACTACTCGCTGCAGTCCAACCAGGTGCTGGAAGCCATCGCCGGCGTGCAGTGGGAAAGCTGCTGCGTCGCCGCCCGCCTGGTGGGGCGCCGCTACGTGCGCAATACCCGCGGCGAAATGAACGACGCCATCCAGCTCGAGATCGAACTCAAGGGCCTCGGCTCCGCCGGTCCCGACAACCAGAGCCGCCTGCGCCGTGCTATCCTCGGATACCACCGCGACGACCTCTACCTCGTCCCGCCGTCGGAACTCGGCAGCGGTGCCGACGACGACGACAACACGTCAGACCTCCTGCCATGAAGATCCGCACCGCCCTCCTGTGCGCCGCCCTGCTGTTCGCGGCTTCCGTCCACGCGCAACAGGCCCAGCCGCTGGAACGCATCGCCGCGGTGGTCGACGAAGACGTCATCCTGCAGAGCGAACTCGACCGCGCGGTCACGAACATCGTCGCCCAGTACGCGAATCGCCAGAACCAACTCCCGCCGCGGCACGTGCTGGAGCGACAGGTCCTGGAGCGCCTGATCCTGGTCAAGCTGCAGACCACGCGCGCCGGCGAGACCGGCGTGCGCGTCGGCGACGCGGAAGTCGACAGCGCGATCAACAACATCGCCCAGCAGAACAACCTCTCGCCCGACCAGTTGCGCCAGCAGTTGGCGAACGACGGCATGTCGATCGAGGACTTCCGCAGTTCGCTGCGCGACGAAATCCTGGTCCAGCGCCTGCGCCAGCGCTTTGCGCAGAGCCGGATCAGCGTCAGCGACGCCGAGGTCGATGCCGCGATGGTCTCGCAGGCAGGCGCCATGCAGTACCGCCTGGCGCACATCCTAGTGGCGCTGCCGGAAGGCGCGACGCCGGAGCAGATCGCGACCGGCCAGCAGAAGGTCGACGGCATCAAGTCCCTGCTCGACCGCAACGAGATGCAGTTCGCGGCCGCCGCGGTGCGCTACTCCGACAGCCCCAACGCGCTCGAAGGCGGCGACCTCGGCTGGCGCAGCCTCGACGAGATCCCGGTCGCGTTCGCGAACGCGATCCGCTCGATGCAGCCGGGCAACGTGATCGGCCCGATCCGCGGCCCGAGCGGTTTCCAGCTGCTGCAGCTAGTCGAGACCCGCGACGGCGCGCAGGCCGGCGGCGCTGGCACGGTCACCCAGTACCACGCGCGCCACATCCTGGTCCGCCCGGCCGAAGGCGCCAGTGGCGACGGCGAGGCCAAGGCCCGGATCGACACGCTGCGCGCCCGCATCGCCGGCGGCGCCGATTTCCAGGCCGTCGCCGGCGAGAGCTCCGACGACACCGTGAGCAAGGCCGACGGCGGCGACCTGGGCTGGTTCACGCAGGACGAGTTCGGACCCGAGTTCGGCAGCCAGGTCGCGACCTTGCAGGACGGCCAGGTGTCGGCGCCGTTCAAGACCCAGGCCGGCTGGCACATCGTGCAGCGCGTGGGCACGCGCCAGACCAGTGCCGAGGACGAGAACCGCCGCGCGCAGGTCCGCGAATCGATCGGCCAGCGCAAGCTGGAGGACGAGTGGGACCGTTACCTGCGCGAAATGCGCGGCGAAGCCTACGTCGACATCCGCATCGGCGGCTAGGGCCCGTTTTCGCCTGCAGAATCCAGCAGAATTAGTTCATTCAGCAGAATTAGTTTCTGTCATCCCGAGCGCAGCGAGGGATCTCGCTCGTTGCCGGCGCCCCGTCGCGTAGAAGCAGATCCCTCGCTGCGCTCGGGATGACATTTCACCAGACGTCCTCGGGGCGCCCAACCGATCGTCATGCCGGTCCCGGACCCGATTCGGCTCGAGGTGGCGGTCCACGCAGCAGATGGCCCGATCAATGACAGACCCCAGCGTGTCGCGTCCCCGGCTGGCGCTGGTCCCGGGCGAACCGGCCGGCGTCGGCCCGGAACTGTGCGTGCGCGCGGCGCAGCGCGCCTGGGACGCAGACCTCATCGCCTTCGGCGACCGCGGCACGCTGGCCGCCGCCGCCACACGCCTCGGCCTGCCGCTGCGGCTGGTTTCCGCCGACGCGCCTGAAACGCAGCCGGGCGAACTGCGCCTGCTGGAGATTCCCAACGCCGTCGATTGCGCGCCGGGCGCACCCGACCCGCGCAACGCCGCGGCGGTGATCGCGGCGCTCCAGCGCGCCGCGGATGCCTGCCTCGAAGGCGCCTGCGACGGCATCGTCACTGGCCCGGTACACAAGGCCACGATCAACCTCGGCGGCATCCCCTACTCGGGCACCACCGAACTGCTCGCCGCGCAGGCCGGGCGCGAGGTGGTGATGATGCTCGCCAACGACATCGTCCGCGTCGCCCTCGCCACCACCCACCTGCCGCTGCGCGAGGTCGCGGACGCGATCACGCCCGACGCGCTCGAACGCGTGCTGCGCATCCTGCACGCCGCGCTGCGCGACGACTTCGGCATCGACACGCCGCGCATCGCCGTGCTCGGCCTCAATCCGCACGCCGGCGAAGCCGGACACCTCGGGCGCGAGGAGATCGAGGTGATCGAACCACTGCTGGCGCGCCTGCGCGGCAAGGGCATGCAGCTCGACGGACCGCTCCCGGCCGATACCGCCTTCCTGCCCGCGAAGCTGCGCGAGGTCGACGCGGTGCTGGCGATGTACCACGACCAGGGCCTGCCCGTGCTCAAGTACAGTGGCTTCGAGCGCGCGGTGAACCTGACCCTCGGACTGCCCTGGCCGCGCGTCGCTGTCGACCACGGCACCGCGCTCGACCTCGCCGGCAGCGGCCGCGCCGATCCCTCGAGCCTGTTCGCCGCGATCGAGACCTGTGCCCGATTGGCGCGGGGCAGGAGGAAGGAAACGGATTGATTCGCGGGCTACTGGCCGCGGCATCCAGGAAACGGCGAAAACCGGGCCCGCGCGACCGTCTTCCAGCGACCGTAAAGTCCGCGCTCCAGTCGAGCCGAAAAGGGCCGCCATATCTTCGTCGTCATCCCGGCGAAAGCCGGGATCCATTGTGCCGTTGCTTTTCGGCAGTGACGACGAAGCAACGGCAAGATCAAAATGGATCCCGGCTTTCGCCGGGATGACGGCAAGTAGCGGCAAAGGTACGGTAACGTCTCACGATTCCCTATTCCCCATTCCCCGCCCCATTCCCATGCAGCAAATCGACTGGAACGACTTCATGAAGGTGGACCTGCGCGTCGGCCGCGTGCTGTCGGCGCGCGTCTTCGCCGAGGCGCGCAAGCCGGCCTACGTGCTCGAAGTCGACTTCGGTCCGGAGATCGGCACGCGCAAGTCCAGCGCCCAGGTGGCCGCGCTGTACGCGCCCGAAGACCTCGTCGGCCGGCTGGTGGTGGGCGTGGTGAACTTCCCGAAGAAGCAGATCGGGCCGCTGATGTCGGAGTGTCTGGTCACCGGCTTCCACGACGCGCAGGGTCGGGTCGCACTGTGCGTGCCCGATCGCGACGTCCCCCTCGGGACACGCCTGCTGTGAGCGGCTTCAGCGGACCGGCCAAGAAGTCGCTCGGCCAGCACTTCCTGCACGAGCGCGGGGTGGTCGACAGGATCATCCTCGCCGTCGATCCGAAGCCGGGCGACCGCCTCGTCGAGATCGGCCCCGGACAGGGCGCGATGACCTTCCCGCTGCTCGACCGCCACGGCGCGCTGACCGCGATCGAATTCGACCGCGACCTGCTCGCCCCGCTCACCGAGGCCGCGCGCGCGCGCGGCGAGCTGACGCTCATCCACGCCAACGTGCTCGACGTCGACTTCACCGCGCTGGCCGCCGGCACGCCGTTGCGGCTGGTCGGCAACCTGCCCTACAACCTGTCCTCGCCGATCCTGTTCCACGCCCTCGACCACGCCGCCGCGATCCGCGACATGGTCTTCATGCTGCAGAAGGAAGTGGTGGACCGCATGGCCGCGCCGCCCGGCAGCAAGGTCTACGGCCGCCTGAGCGTGATGCTGCAGGCCTGGTGCGAGGTGACCGCGCTGTTCACGGTCGGCCCCGGCGCGTTCCGGCCGCCGCCGAAGGTCGACTCGGCCGTGGTGCGGCTGGTGCCGCGGCCGCCGGCCAGCATCGGCATCGCCGATCCGGCCCGCTTTTCCGCCATCGTCCGCGACGCCTTCGGCCAGCGCCGCAAGACCCTGCGCAACGCCCTGTCGAAGCTCTGCGACGAGGCCACGATCCGCGCCGCCGGCATCGACCCCAAAATCCGCGCCGAACAGCTGGCCGTGGCCGATTTCGTGCGCCTCGCCAACCTTTCCCTGTAGGAGCGCCTTCAGGCGCGATGCCTTTGGCGCGGTGCCCGAGGGCTCCGGCGGATGGACGATCGCGCCTGACGGCGCTCCTGCCTGCGTATCGCGGGCGTTCACGGGCTCTACTCGAACCATTCACGGCCAGCGCATACACTGGCGCCATGAACGAAACCGCCGATTACAGCCTCGAAATCCAGATCGCCACGCAGTTCCTCGACGAGGAATCCGAGCCCGACGACGACCGCTACGTGTTCGCCTACACCATCCGCATCCGCAACCTCGGGCGGCTGCCGGCGCAGCTGGTGTCCCGGCACTGGCTCATCACCGACGCCAACGGCCGGGTCGAGGAGGTGCACGGCGACGGCGTGGTCGGCGAACAGCCGCGGCTGGAGCCGGGCGAACAGTTCACCTACACCTCCGGCGCCACCCTGCCGACGGCGGTCGGCACGATGGAAGGCAAGTACGACATGGTCGGCGACGACGGCACCCGCTTCGACGCGCCGATCCCGCCGTTCACGCTCGCCGTGCCGCGCACGCTGCACTGAGGCCGGCAGCATGGCCGTCTGGGCGATCGGCGACCTGCAGGGCTGCTACGGCCCCACGCAGCGCCTGCTCGAGAGGATCCGGTTCGATCCCGCGCGCGACCGCCTGTGGTTCTGCGGCGACCTGGTGAACCGCGGCGGCGAATCGCTGGAAACGCTGCGGCTGGTGCATTCGCTGCGCGAAAGCGCGGTCACGGTGCTCGGCAACCACGACCTGTCGCTGCTCGCCATCGCCGAGCGCAGCGAGCCCGAGCAGCGCAAGGTCAACCCCGACCTGCGCGGCGTGCTGTTCGCGCAGGACCGCGACGTCCTGCTCGACTGGCTGCGCGTGCAGCCGCTGCTGCACGTCGACCGCGCGCTCGGCTGGATGATGGTGCACGCCGGGCTCGCGCCGAAGTGGACCACCGCGCTGGCCGAACAGCACGCGCGCGAGGTCGAGCGCAAGCTGCGCGGCAACGGCGTGCGCAAGCTGCTCAAGAACATGTACGGCGATCGTCCCGCGTGGTCGCCGGGGCTGACCGGCCACGACCGCGACCGCGCGATCATCAACGTGTTCACGCGCATGCGCTACTGCTCGCCGCGCGGCCGCATCGCGTTCGAGGAAAAGGGCGCGCCGGGCACGCAGCAGGCCGGCCTCTATCCCTGGTACGAAGTGCCCGGCCGCGCCGAGCGCGACCTGAAGATCGCCTGCGGCCACTGGTCCACGCTCGGCCTGTTCATCGGCCACGGCGTGCACGCGCTGGACACCGGCGCGGTCTGGGGCGGCAAGCTCACCGCGCTGCAGCTCGACACCGACGAACTGCGCGTCGTGCAGGTGCCGGGGCGGGACGTGCCGCCGCCTTCCAGGACGTCCGGCTGACCTCATCCGCGGCGCGTCATTCCTGTAGGAGCGGCTTCAGCCGCGACCCACCGAACGTGACGGGTCGCTGCTGAAGCCGCTCCTACGAATGCTTCCGTGCGCGCGCATCGTCCGGCGCGTCGGCCCGCAGGTAATCGACGAATTCGAAGGCGACGGCATGCCTCGCATCCGCCGCATGCGGCTCGCGCGATATCGCCCGCCAGCGGCCGTCGTCGAACGGCGGAAAGAACGCATCCGCCCCCTCCACCGCAGTATCGACGTGCGTCACGTGCAGCATCGCCGCATGCGGCAGCGCCAGCGCGTAAATTTCGGCACCGCCGATCACGCACAGTTCGTTCGCGCCCTGCTCGTCGGCGATCCGTAACGCTTCGTCGAGCGACGCCACCGCGCGCATGCCGTCGAACGGCACCCGCCCGCCGCGGGTCATCACCAGGTTCAACCGTCCCGGCAGCGCGCGCCCCAGCGATTCGGCGGTCCTGCGCCCCATCAGCACCGGCTTGCCGAGCGTGAGCGCCTTGAAGCGCTTCAGGTCGTCGGGCAGGTGCCACGGCAGCGCGTTGCCGCGGCCGATCGCGCAGTTGCGATCGAGCGCGACGACCAGCACCAACGGCGGCGATGCCACGCTCACGTCCCCGACCGCGCACCGAACTGCAAACCCAGCTGGCACATTGGATCGGCCGACTGCAGTTGCCGGATCAGTTCCTTCTCGACCGGCGAGCCGTTGAGCCTTTCGATTTCCACCTGATAGACATTGCCATCCATCTCCGCCAGCCAGCGGCTGATGTCGGTGCGGCGCATCGGATTGACCTTGCCGCCCTTGGCCGTGATCAGCCGCGCCTGCAGCCCGGCCAGCGTCGACGGCTGCGGCGGGGACACGTTCACCGGGCGGTCCCCGTCCTCGTCGCGCAACCGCGCTTCCATGGTCAGGAACCCTTCCGGCCCCTCCTGATCGAACGCGGCACGCTCGCCGCAGCCCACACTCAACGACAGGCCCTGCAGCGTCCAGAGCCCGGCCTTGAACAGCCCGAACGTACGCGAACGGTACAGCGGACGTCCCTCGCCATCGGTTTGCAGGTAGCTGCCGGCCAGGCGCGCCTGCACCGCGCGACCGAGCTCGATGCGGCTGAGCGGTGTATCGAGCGCGTTGTCCCGTACCGCGAGGCGGGACTCGGCCTCGAAGTCCGCCTTCGCACGCAGCAGTTCCGCATACTTCAACGTCGTCGCCTTCAGGCGCTCCGCGAGTTCGGGCGTCAGCAGCGAAGCATCACGCGCCAGCACGGACAGCCGCAACACGGCGCCGTTGACCACGCCGCCGATCGACATCCGCTGCGGATAATCGCCTTGCTCGAGCGGCCCGTCGATGAAGTGGAACGAGAAATCGTCGATGTCGAAGCGCGCCGTATCGCGCGTACCCGGCTTCGACGACGCCTCCGAGGCGCTCTCGTCGAACGCCTCCTGGATCACGCTGTTGCTCGCGCCCTGCGGCGCCACGTAGATCACGCCCAGCATCGCGTCCCGCGGCATCCCGCCCGTCGGGTCGGGGATCTCGACGTGGTACCACTGCCTGACCGAGATCGTCCCGCCGCCGCCGCGGTGATCCTCGACCTTGCGCACGGAATGCTCGAACGGCAGCTCGAACGCGACACCGAACAGGTCCGCCTTCCCTGCATGCGCCGCGCCGATCCAGCCCGCCAGCAGGCATCCGATCCAGTACCGATGATGCACCATCGCCATCCCCCGACAGGCTTTCCCCCGGTTGCGGATTGTGCGCCGGGACGGCGTGGGCCGACAACGCCACCCTCCCGGATGCGGCGTACCCGGGCCGGTCAGACCGCCACCGGCGCCCTGATCGCCGGATGCGGATCGTAGCCGTGGATCCCGATGTCGTCGAAGGCGAACGCGAACAGGTCGGTGACCTCCGGATTGAGCTGCAGCTTCGGCAGCGGCCGCGGCGCGCGCGCCAGTTGCTCGCGCGCCTGCTCGTAGTGGTTCGAGTACAGGTGCGCATCGCCCAGCGTGTGCACGAAGTCGCCTACGCCCAGCCCGGTCGCCTGCGCCACCATGTGCGTGAGCAGCGCGTAGCTGGCGATGTTGAACGGCACGCCGAGGAAGATGTCGCCGCTGCGCTGGTACAGCTGGCAGCTCAGCTTCCCGTCGACGACGTAGAACTGGAACAGCGAATGGCAGGGCATCAGCGCCATCTGCGGCAGCTCGGCCACGTTCCAGGCGCTGATGACGAGGCGGCGCGAATCGGGATTGCGCCTGATCTCGTCGACCAGCCACTGCATCTGGTCGATGTGGCCACCCTTGCCGTCGGGCCAGCGCCGCCACTGCTTGCCGTAGACCGGGCCGAGCTCGCCGTGCTCGTCGGCCCACTCGTCCCAGATGCTGACCTTGTTGTCCTTCAGGTAGGCGATGTTGGTCTCGCCCTTCAGGAACCACAGCAGCTCGTGGACGATCGAGCGCAGGTGCAGCTTCTTGGTGGTGACCAGCGGGAAACCCTCGCCCAGGTCGAAGCGCATCTGCCAGCCGAACACGCTGCGCGTGCCGGTGCCGGTGCGGTCGGATTTCTCCGCGCCCTGCTCCAGCACGTGGCGCAGCAGGTCGAGGTATTGCTTCATGCCTTGCCTCCGGCGGCGTCGACCGGCTGCAGCGTGGGCGCGCTGTGCGACTTCCACAGCCAGAACAGGCCCAGCGCGACCAGCGGCAGCGACAGCACCTGCCCCATCGTCAGCCAGCCGAAGGCGAGGTAGCCGATGTCGGCATCGGGCACGCGCACGAATTCCACCGCGAAGCGGAACACGCCATACAGCAGCGCGAACAACCCGCTCAGCGCATAGCGCGGCCGCGGCTTCGACGAGTACCACCACAGCACCACGAACATCACCAGCCCCTCGAGGAGGGCCTGGTACAGCTGCGAGGGATGCCGCGCGAACGCATCGAGCGCGCCGCCCGCGAATTCGGCCTGCAGGCGCTCGGCGCTCCAGCCGGAAAACTCGGGATCGGTCGGGAACACCACGCCCCAGCCCGCCTGCGTGTACTTGCCCCACAGCTCGGCGCCGATGTAGTTGCCGATGCGGCCGAAGCCCAGGCCCGGCGGCACCCACGGCGCGACGAAGTCCATCACGTCGATGAAATGCAGCTTCTGCCGCCGCGCCCACAGCCAGGCCGCGACCAGCACGCCGAGCAGGCCGCCGTGGAAGCTCATGCCGCCGTCCCACACGCGCACCAGCATCAGCGGGTCGCTCAGGAAATCGCCGAACGAATAGAACAGCACGTAGCCGATGCGCCCGCCCAGCACCACGCCGAGCATGCCGTAGAACATCAGGTCGCCAAAGGCGTTGGCGTCGACGCCGGGCAGGCGCCCGGCCGCGATCCGGCGCCGCCCCAGCCACCACGCGACCAGGAAGGCCAGCAGGTACATGATCCCGTACCAGTGGATCGCCGGATGGAAGCTGCGGCCGAACAGTTCGAACGCCGGGAACTGGATCGCGATCGGGTCGATCTGGTGCAGGTGGATCATGAAGCGGTTCGATCCTCGGCGGGCAGGCGCCTATTGTGCCCGACCCGCCCGCCGGCGACACCCGCACTCACAGCAGGTGCGCCCGGTTGGGCAGTTCATCCTCGTCCGGCTGCGCGCCGTCCTGCGGGAAATGCGCGGCCAGCAGGTCCGAAACCGCCTCTATGCCGGCGATCGCCGCACGCTCGTGCTCGTCGGCGCGGAAGCGTTCCTCCATCAGCGCGCAGATCGCGCGCCACTGCGCGGCGTCGACGAGGCCGTCCAGGCCGCGGTCGGCGACGATCTCGATGGCGTGGTCGGCGAGCAGCACGTACACCAGCACGCCGTTGTTGGCCGCCGTGTCCCACACGCGCAGGCAGCCGAAGGCCTCGTCCGCGCGCCGGCGCGCATCGACTCCGCCCAGCACCTGGCGCATCCCCAGCGCCGACTCGATCGCGAAGCACACTTCGCCGCGATGACGGCGCTCGCCCTCGGCGATCGCCCCGGCGATGCGCGCCAGGCTGTCGACCGGGAACCGTCGCTGCGACGGCAGCGAGCACCAGTGGCGGAACAGGCGTGCGAGGCGGCCCACGTCACCAGCTCCCCGACGCGCCGCCGCCACCGGACCGGCCCCCGCCGCCGGACCAGCCGCCGCCCGACGATCCACCGCCGAAACCACCGCCGCCCCAGCCGCCGCCAGAGGATCCCCCGCCCCAGCCGCCCCAGCCGCCGTGGCGCGCATAGCGGCCGGTGGACACCGCCATCAGCCCCACCAGCAGCCCGAGCACGCCACCGGCCAGCGCCGCCGACAGCAGCGACGACACCAGCCAGGCCACGCCGCCCGCCGCCGCGCCGCTGAACAGGCCACGCAGGCCGGCCGGCGTGCGCTTGCCGAAGAACCCGCGCACGAAGCTGGCGGCGATGAAGGCCGCCACCAGCGCGAACAGGAAATCGCCGCCGCCTTCGGGCACCGCGCGGTGCGCGCTCACCGGCTCCGGCAGGGGTTCGCCGTCGATGAGCCCGACCAGCACGCCGGTGGCGTCGACGATGCCGCCGGCGTAGTCGCCCTCGCGGAACCTCGGCACCAGGTACTCCTGGATCACGCGGCCGGCGGTGATGTCCGGGATCGCGCCCTCCAGGCCATAGCCGACCTCGATCCGCACCTTGCGGTCGTCCTTCGCCACCACCAGCAGCACGCCGTCGTCCACGCCCTGGCGCCCGGGCTTCCACTGCTCGAACGCGCGTACGGCGTAGGCCTCGATCGTCTCGGGCTGCGTGCCCGGCACCACCAGCACCTGCAGCTGGCTGCCCTTGCGCTCGCGCAGCGCCAGCGCCTGCCGTTCGAGCTGCGCGCGCGTGGCCGCGTCGAGCGTGCCGGTGGTGTCGACCACCGGCGAATCGAGCGCGGGAATCGCGGCCTGCTGCGCCCACGCCGGCGCGGTGCAGGCCAGCAGCAGCGCGACCAGGCCGAGCGCGCGCGGCAGGCGCGTCATCGCGGAAACGTCAGTTGGCCGGCGCGGGCTGCTGCGGCTCGGGCGCCGGGGCAGGCGCCGCGCCGAAATCGACCGTCGGCGCCTGGCTGATCTGCGCCTCGTTCTCGACGGTGAAGTTGGGCTTGGCCTTGTGCCCGAACACCATCGCGGTGAGGTTCACCGGGAACTGGCGGACGTAGGTGTTGTAGTCCTGCACCAGCTGGATGTAGCGCCCGCGCGCCACGGTGATGCGGTTCTCGGTGCCTTCGAGCTGGGTCTGCAGGTTGAGGAAGGACTGGTCGGCCTTGAGGTCGGGATAATTCTCCACCACCACCATCAGCCGCGACAGCGCGCCCGACAGCTCGCCCTGCGCGGCCTGGAACTGCGCCAGCGAGGCCGGGTCGTCGGCGTTGACGTTGATGCTGCTGACCTTGGCCCGCGCCTCGGTCACCGCGGTCAGCACCTGCTGCTCGTGCGCGGCGTAGCCCTTGACGGTGTTGACCAGGTTCGGGATCAGGTCGGCGCGGCGCTGGTACTGGTTGAGCACCTCGGACCAACCGGCGGCGACCGCCTCGTCCTTCTGCTGGATCTGGTTGTAGCCGCAGCCGGACAGCAGCAGCGCCAGCAGCAGCAACGCCACCGCGCGGAACAGGTTGATCGGACGCATGGCCAGGCTCCTTCGGCACGGGCGGGGGACGCGCGCATTGCACCACCGCGCCGGCGGCCGCGCAATCGGCGGCGGCGCCAGCCGCCGCGCGCCGTCAGAACAGTTCGCCGCGCAGCCGCGCGTTGCGCTTGGCCCAGAGGTTGAGCACCTCGACCAGCACCGAGAAGCCCATCGAACCGTAGATGTAGCCCTTCGGGATGTGCACGTCGAAGCCTTCCAGCAGCAGGTAGGCGCCGATCAGCACGATGAACGCCAGCGCCAGCATCTTCACCGTCGGGTTGGCGTCGATGAACTGGCCCAGCGGGCGCGCCGCCAGCAGCATCACGCTCACCGCGACCAGGATCGCCGCCACCATCACCGGCACGTACTCGCCGGCCATGCCGACCGCGGCGATCACCGAATCGAGCGAGAACACGATGTCGATCACCGCGATCTGCGCGATCACGCCGCCGAACGACACCGCCGCCTTCGCCGCGGGGCCGCCGTCGTCGTGGCCGCCGCCGACCAGTTCGCGGATCTCCAGCGCGCCCTTCACCAGCAGGAACACGCCGCCGAGGATCAGCACCAGGTCGCGCACCGAGATGCCCTGCCCGAGCAGCACGAACAGGTCGGCGGTCAGGCTCGCCAGCCACGCCAGCGTCAGCAGCAGGCCGATGCGCGTGATGCAGGCGACCGCAATGCCGAACTTGCGCGCGAACTCGCGGCGCTCCGGCGGCAGCTTGCTGACCGCGATCGAGATGAACACCAGGTTGTCGATGCCCAGCACGATCTCGATCGTGCTCAGGGTCAGCAACAGGATCCACACCTGCGGATCGCTCAACAGCTCCAGCATCGGATTGACTTCCTCTTTTCGGTTCCTAGAGCCAGCGCGGGGCCAGCACCAGCCCCCACACCAGCAACACGTTCAACATCGTCACGAACACCGCCGCCGAACCCATGTCCTTCGCGCGCCCGGCCAGTTCGTGGTGCTCGGCGCCGTAGCGCTCGATCACCGCCTCGATCGCGGAATTGAGCAGTTCGACCGCCAGCACCAGCAGGCAGCTGCCCAGCAGCAGCGCGCGCTCGACGCCGTCGCTGCCCAGCCACAGCGCCAGAGGTCCCAGCACGGCCAGCAGGTACACCTCCAGCCGGAACGAGGACTCGTGTAGCCACGCCGCTTTCAACCCCTGCAGCGACCAGCGGGTCGCCATCAGGATGCGGGCGGGACGACGCGGAAGGTGCCCGGTTTCGTCGGCCATCACGCGACCCGCGTCCACGGGTCCGGGCCTGCATCCCCGAGGCGGCGACCGGCGACGCCGGGCGGAGACTGCGACAGGGTCGATGGCATGCAGCTGTCATGGGCGCGGCGTTGGCCGCAACGGTGCAATTTTGCCATAGTCGCGCGTGATTCCAGCGTATTTTCCGCTGCCCCGGAGCTGCGGGAAGCCGCGGCAAACCGCCGCCGGAACCACGATTCGGCAACCATTGGAAACAGGCCATGAGAACCGCTGCAAGCCCCTGCAAAGCGCTGCTGCTGCTTTTTGCGCTCGCCACGCTGCTGGCAATGCCCGCGTGCCGCAGCGCCCCACAGGCCGTCTCCGGGGACGCGCAGGCAGCGGTCGATCCGGTGTCCTCGCCGGACTGGGCCGCCGACATGGCGCGCTTCGCCGCCAAGGACGCGGCGTCCCCGCCGCCGGCGAATCCGGTGGTGTTCACGGGCAGCTCCTCGGTGCGCTACTGGGACACCCTCGCGCAGGATTTCCCGGATGTTCCGGTGCTCAACCGCGGCTTCGGCGGCTCGCACGTCCGCGATTCGTTCTGGTACGCCGACCAGCTCGTGCTGCGCTACCGGCCGCGCCAGGTGCTGGTCTACGCGGGCGACAACGACATCGACGCCGGGCGCAGTCCGGCGCAGGTGCTGTCCGACTTCCAGGCCCTGGTGGCGCGCCTGCGCCGCGACCTGCCCGACCTGCGCATCGGCTACATCGCGATCAAGCCCAGCCCGCTGCGTGCGGCGCAGCTGGAGCGCCAGCGCGAGGCGAACGCGCTGGTGCGCGAATGGGCCGCGACCCGCGACGGCATCGACTTCATCGACGTGTTCACGCCGATGCTCGACGCCCAGGGCCAGCCCGACGCCAGCCTCTTCATCGAGGACCGGTTGCACATCAATGCGCAGGGCTACGCGCTGTGGCGCGGGATCATCGCACCGTACCTGCAGCCCCATTGATCCGGTCCCCAACCGACTGTAGGAGCGGCTTCAGCCGCGACCGGACGGTTCAACGGCCGCGGACAAGGGTCGCGCCTGGAGGCGCTCCTACAGGATGCAGGTGGGGCCGACAGGTCCCGCGGATCAGTCCTCGCGGAAGATCGCGGTGCCGCGGCTGCCGTCCGGCTTCACCCAGCCGCGGTACATGCCCGAGGTGTTGAACGGCATGGCGATGTTGCCGTCGCGGTCGAGCGCGATCGCGCCGCCGTCGCCGCCGAGTTCCGGCACCACCTTCATGATCACCTCGTCGGCCGCGGCCTGCAGCGTGTCGCCGCGATAGGCCACGCGCGCGCAGATGTCGTGTGCGACCGCGTTGCGGATGAAGAACTCGCCCCAGCCGGTGCCCGACACGCCGCAGCGCTCGTCGGCCCAGGTGCCGGCGCCGACGATCGGCGAATCGCCGACGCGGCCCCACTTCTTGTTGGTCATGCCGCCGGTCGAGGTCGCCGTGGCGATGTGGCCGTCCGCATCGAGCGCCACCGCGCCGACGGTGCCGAAGTATTTCCCCTTGAGGTCGGCCGCGGCCTGCGCCTCGTCGCGCTCGCGCTGCTGCGCCTTCTTCAGCTGCTCATGGCGCGTCTCGGTGTCGAACCAGGCGTTGGGTACGCGCTCGATGCCCGGCTGCGCGTCGGCGAACGCCTCGGCGCCCTCGCCGATCAGCATCACGTGCGGCGAATGCTCCATCACCGCGCGCGCCAGCCGGATCGGGTTGCGCACCGTGGTCACGCCGGCCACCGCGCCGGCGCGGCGGGTGTGGCCTTCCATGACCGAGGCATCGAGTTCGTGCCCGCCCTGCGCGTTGTATACCGCGCCCTTGCCCGCGTTGAAGCGCGGCGATTCCTCCAGCGCGACCACCGCGGCCTCGACCGCGTCCAGCGCGCTGCCGCCACGCGCCAGTACGGCCTGGCCAGCGTCCAGCGCCGCATCCAGCGCCGCGCGGATCGCGCGCTCGTCGTCCGCGCCCAGATCGGCGCGCTCGATCACGCCGGCGCCGCCGTGGATCACCAGCGCGGTCGGGGAAACGGGGCGGTCCTGCGCGGTCGCGGTCATCGAAAACACTGCCATCAGAAGGAGAATGAGCGGGCGCATGGCGGGGTCCTGCGCGGAAAACGCAAGGATACCTGCAGGCCAGCGTTCTTGCGGGGTTCGCAATGCCTTGATCCGGAACTCGATGGATCCTTGGCTCTTCCCCAGCTGTCATCCCGAGCGCAGCGAGGGATCCGCTGCCCGGGCCATCGAGACGGCAGATCCCTCGCTGCGCTCGGGATGACATCTTCAGGCGGGAGGGCGCCTTCGAGCATCGGCACGTCCCGTCCGCGCTGGGCCGCAACGGCGCGGTGATCGCGCCTGAAGGCGCCCTTACTGTTGGCGCAGCGCGTCGATCGGGTCGAGCTGGCTGGCCTTGCTCGCCGGGTAGTAGCCAAAGAACAGGCCGGTGGCGATCGAGAAGCCGGCCGCCAGCCCGACCACCTTGCCGTTGAGCTCCACCGGCAGTTCGGTGTTGAACTGTCCGACCAGCAGGGCGCCGATGATGCCGATCAGGATGCCGAGCACGCCGCCGCCCAGCGACAGCAGCATCGCCTCGGCGAGGAACTGGCGGCGGATGTCCGACGGCCCCGCGCCGACCGCCATGCGCAGGCCGATCTCGCGGATGCGCTCGGTCACCGACACCAGCATGATGTTCATGATGCCGATGCCGCCGACGATCAGCGAGATGGTCGCCACCGCGCCCAGCAGCCACGACATCAGCCGCGTGGTCGCGGTGCGCGTGGCCACGATCTCGGACATGTTGCGCACGCGGAAATCGTCGTCCCCGCCGGGGGCGATGCGGTGGCGCTGGCGCAGCAGGGATTCCAGTTCGCCCTGCACGTAGGCCAGGTCGTCGGCGTCGGACACCGCCAGCGAGATTTCCATCACCGCCTTGGGCGGCATGCCCATCGAGCCCATCAGCCGGCGGCGCGCGGTTTCCAGCGGCACCATGACGATCTCGTCCTGGTCGCGGCCAAAGCTGCTCTGCCCCTTCGGCGCCAGCGTGCCGGCCACGGTCAGCGGCACGCGGCCGATGCGGATCGTTTCGCCGATGCCGCTCTCGTCGCCGAAGAGCTCCCTGCGCACGGTCTCGCCGATCAGCACCGTCTTGTCGTCGCCGCTGGCCTCGAAGCCCTCGCCGTCGGCGATGCTCCAGCCGTTGATGACCAGGTAGTCCGGATCCACGCCCTGCCAGCTGCTGTTCCAGTTGCGCTCGGCGTACACCACCTGGCTGCTGCCGCGCAGCGATCCGGAGATGTACTGCACTTCCGGGATTTCGCTGCGGATCGCGTCCACGTCGTCCTGCGACAGCGTGAAGAAGCTGCTCGAGCTCATGCGCACGCCGCCGCTGCTGCGCGCGACGTTGGGCGAGACGTCGAGCCGCTGCGAGCCGAGCCCGGCAACCATCTTGTCGATCTCGGCCTGCGTGCCCTGCCCGACCGAGACCATCACGATCACCGAGGCGATGCCGATGATCACGCCCAGCGAGGTCAGCGCGCTGCGCATCCAGTTGCCGCGCAGCGCGAACAGGGCGGTGCGCAGGACGTCCGTGAAGTTCATGGCTCGGACCCGGGATTCGGAATCGGGGATTCGGGATTCGGCAAGACGGGATGCGGAACCGGAAATTCCTCGAATCCCGATTCCCGACTCCCCGATCCCGGCTCTTCATGCAACTCGCCGTCGCGCATCACGCAGGTGCGATCTGCATGCGCCGCCACCTCTGCATCGTGCGTGATCAGCACCACCGTGTGCCCGTCGTCGCGCAGGCGCTTGAACAGCGCCAGGATCTCCTCGCCGGTCTTCGAGTCGAGTGCGCCGGTGGGCTCGTCGGCCAGCAGGATCGCCGGCCGGTTGATCAGCGCGCGCGCGATCGCCACGCGCTGCTGCTGGCCGCCCGACAGTTCGCTGGGTCGGTGCGTGGTGCGTCCGGACAGTCCCACGGCCGCCAGCGCCTCCTGCGCCAGCCGCCGGCGCTCGGACGGTGGCACCTGCGCGTAGCCCAGCGGCATCGCCACATTGTCTTCCGCCGTCATCCGCGGCAGCAGGTTGAAGCCCTGGAACACGAAGCCGATCTTGTCGCGGCGCAGCGCCGCCAGTTGTTCGCGGTCGAGCGTGGCGACGTCGACGCCGTCGCACAGGTACTGGCCGGAACTCGGCGTGTCGAGGCAGCCCACCAGGTTCATCAGCGTCGACTTGCCGGAACCGGACGGCCCCATGATCGCGACGAATTCGCCGCGCCCGATCACCAGGTCAGCGCCAACGAGCGCGACCACCTCGGCCTCGCTGCCCTCGGCGTAGACCTTGCGCAGCGCGCGGGTCTCGATGACCGGCGTGGCGTCCGTGGCCTGCGTCATTTCGGCGCGCGCTCGCCGGTGATGATCTCGTCGCCGACCTTGAGGTTGCCGTTGACCTCGGTGCTGCTGCCGTCGCTGGCGCCGATGCGCACCGCCACCGCTTCGCGGCGGCCGTCGACCAGCCGGTACAGGGTGGCGCGGGTGGCGTTGAGCGAGGACGCGAGCGCGGCGTCCCAGCGCTGGCGCTGCGAGGCGTCGAGCAGGCGGGTGAAGCCGGCATAGTTCTCCTGCATGCGCTCGAGCATGCGCTGGCGGATCTGCGCCTGCACGTTGGCGTCACTGCCGCCGCCCATGCGGATCACCATCGCGCCGGACGGCGGACCGCCGGCGTTGCCGCGCGACGACTGCGCCTGCGTGCCGGTGGACTGGCGTGCCGCTTCCGCACGCTGGCGCTGCGCGGCGACCGCGGCGTCGAACGCGGCGCGCTGTTCGGCGTTGAGGTCGAGGTCGGCGACCACGCGCTCGAGTTCCTCGGCCATGCCCGCGCCGCCGCGGCCGGCGCCCTGCGCGCCCTGCGGCGACGCCTCGCCCACCGGCTTGTAGCGCAGCGCGGCGTTCGACACCTTCAGCACGTCCTTGCGGTTGCTGACCTCGATCTCGGCGTTGACGGTCAGCCCGGGCAGCAGCGTGCCGTCGGTGTTGTCGACGCTGACCACGACCGGATAGGTGACGACGTTGTTGGTCGTCGTCGCGGCCAGGCGAACCTGGTCGACCACGCCGCGGAACTGGCGGTCGGGGAAGGCGTCGGCGGTGAACGACACTGCCTGCCCCTGCCGGACCTGGCCGATGTCGGCCTCGTCCACCGCCAGTTCGATCTTCATCTTCGACAGGTCTTCGGCGATGGTGAACAGCTCCGGCGCCTGCAGGCTGGCGGCGACGGTCTGGCCCTGCTCGATCGTGCGCGTCAGCACCACGCCGTCGACCGGCGAGCGGATCACGGTGCGGTCGAGGTTGACGCGGGTGGTCTGGGTGGAAGCCGTCTGCTGGCGGATCTGCGCCTGGGTGGACGCGACCTGCGCGCGCGCCTGGTCGTAGGCGGCCTTGGCCAGGTCCACATCGCTTTGCGCGACCAGCTTCTGCCCGCCGAGGTCGGCCTTGCGCCGGTAGTCGAGTTCGGCGTTGCGCAGCGTCGCCTGCGCCTGCGCCAGCGACGCCTGCGCCGCCGCGATCTGGGCGTTGCCCTGCTCGATCTGCGCCTCGTAGGTGCTCGGGTCGATCCGCGCCAGCACGTCGCCCTGCTTCACCTGGCTGTTGAAGTCCACCAGCACCTCGGTGACCTGGCCCGAGATCTGGCTGCCCACGATGACGGTGGAGATCGCGCTCAGGGTGCCGGTGGCGGAAATCGCCACGCGGATGTCGCCGCGCTCGACCTGCACCGTGCGCCAGGCCGATTCCGAGCCCGCGCCGCGCGCGCCCTGCCACCAGAACCAGGCGATGGCCGCGACGGCCGCGACGAGGATCGCGGCCACCAGGATGCGGGGGAACGGCCGCTTGCGGCGGGACGGGGCTTTGCTCATGCGGGCGGGTCCGGGAAGGTGTGGCGTCGAGGCAGGCTAACGCACCGCATCCTCGCGCGTTGACAGCTGCGCGGTCGTCGTCGTGCCGGCGCTCAGGAAGACATCACGGGCACGAAACGCAGCGTCGCGGTGGTGCCCTTGCCCGGCGCGCTCTCGAGCGAGAGCTGCCAGCCGAACCGGCGCGCGAGCCGGCTGGCGATGCTCAGGCCGAAGCCCTTGCCCAGGGGGCTGAAGGTGTCGGCACGATAGAACGGTTCGTGGGCGTGCCGCAGGGTCTCGGCGGACATGCCGATGCCGGTGTCGCGCACGACCACGGCATCGGACTCGATCACCACGTCCACGCTGCCCGCCTCGGTGAAGGTGCACGCGTTCTGCAGCAGGTTGCAGACCACGACGCCCAGCACCCGAGGCGGCGCGAACAGGTGCGGCGACGCCTCCCCGGACATCCGCAGTTCCACCGGCTTTCCGGCCAGCAGCGGTCGCGCCTTTTCGACTTCCTCCAGCACCACCTCGCGCACGTCGAACTCCTCGCTGACCGGCGCCACGCCGCCTTCGCGGGCGAGGATCAGGAAGGCGTCGATCACGTCCTCCATGTCGCGCCCCGCGCGCTGGATGCGCTGCAGCGAGCGCCGGCCGTGCTCCGGCATCGACGGGTCCGAGAGCATCATGTCGCTGGCGACGCGGATCACCGTCAGCGGGGTGCGCAGCTCGTGGCTGGCGTCGCGGGTGAAGTCGCGCTCGCGCTGCACGAACTCCGCAACGCGCCCCGCCAGCCCGTGCAGCGCCGCCGACAGCGCGCGCACCTCGCGGCTGCGGTCTTCGGACAGATCCGAGGTCGCCAGCGGCGCGGTCACGTCGCCCTGCGACGGGTCCCAGCGCGCCACTTCTTCCGCCAGGCGGTTGATCGGCAGCACCATCCGGCGCGACTTGCGGTAGGTCATCGCGGTGATCACCAGGACCGCCAGCAGTCCGGACAGGATCAGCGCCGCGGCCGAACCCCACATCAGGCGATCGATGTCCCTCGTTTCCGCGACGAGGTAAAGGGTGCCGTCCGGGCGTCGCTCCACGAGCACGGCGCGCTGGGACTGGTAGAGATGGTTGATGCCGTCGGGCAGCGATTGCACGTAGGCCGGGATCCCCGCCCCCGCCACGATCGGAGAACCGTAGTAGCCGCGGATCGCGCCGGTCGCCGGCAGCGGCGCGAGCGCCCCCTGGCCCGCGTGGTGCTCCCAGAAGGCCTCCGCCTCGACGTTGAGCTGCTGCCGGACCAGCGCATCCCGGGTGACCAGGGTCACCAGCCCGACGCCGAACACCACCACCAGGCTCGCCAGCAGACCCTGGGTCACGAAGGCATAGCGGATCCGGCGCGGCAGCCCCTGCGGCATCGTGTCGCTCCGCCGGCTGTCAGGCCGGCGACTGGTCGATGTCGGCGATCCGGTAGCCGGCGCTTTGCACGGTGTGCAGCAGCGGCTTGTCGAACGGCTTGTCGATGACCTTGCGCAGGTTGTAGAGGTGGCTGCGCAGGGTGTCGGAATCGGGCAGGCCGTTGCCCCAGATCTCGCGCTCGATTTCCTGCCGGTTCACCACGCGCGGCGATTCGCGCATCAGGATCGTCAGCAGCTTCATGCCAATCGGCGAGAGCTGCAGCTCGGTCCCGCCGCGGGTGGCGCGCATGCTGGCCGGGTCGAGCACGAGGTCGGCGACCTTCAGCACTTCCGATCCCACCTGGCGGCGCTCGCGCCGGATCAGGGCGCGCAGGCGCGCTTCCAGTTCCTGGATCGCGAACGGCTTGGTCAGGTAGTCGTCGGCGCCCGACGACAGGCCGGTCAGCTTCTCGTCGAGCGTGTCGCGCGCGGTGAGCATCAGCACCGGCGTCGACTTGCGCGCCTCGGTGCGCAGGCGCTTGCAGACCTCGACGCCGTCCAGCCGCGGCAGCATCAGGTCCAGCACGATCACGTCGTAGCTGTTCTCCACCGCGAGCCGGTAGCCGTCGAGCCCGTCCGAGGCGTAATCGACCTCGAAACCGCGGCCCTCCAGGTACTCGCCCACCATCTCCGAAATGTTGCGGTTGTCCTCGACGATCAGGACCAATCCCCCCGACTCCTGCCCTGCACGCATACGTGTTCCTCGACGGATTCTTCAGCTTTGTGAAGGGTGCCAGCGGGGCTGTACAAGCGCCGTGAAGATGCCCATCGTCAGCGCTCGAAACCCCAAATTCCCCGCCCCTGCCGCCCGCCGAGCCTCCCATGCCCGCCCTCGACCGCCTGCTTCCGATCCTGCTGCTGCTCGGCTCCAACGTGTTCATGACCTTTGCCTGGTACGGACACCTCAAGTACAGGTCCGCACCGCTGCTGGCGGTGGTGCTGGTGAGCTGGGGCATCGCCTTCTTCGAGTACTGCCTGATGGTGCCGGCCAACCGCATCGGCGCCGCGGTCTATTCCGCGCCGCAGCTCAAGGGCATGCAGGAAGTGATCACCCTGCTGGTGTTCGCCGGCTTCTCGGCCTGGTACCTCGGCCAGCCGCTGAAGTGGAACCACTGGGCCGGGTTCGCGCTGATCGCGGTGGCGGCGTGGCTGATCTTCCTCGATTGAGGTCGGTTCGCGCCCCGTCCATCGCCGGACGGCAATCCGAATGCGGCCGGTCAGAACCTGATCTTGCCGGTGAGGATGTCCTTGAACATCACCCAGTCGCCGGCGAACGAATAGAACGGATGCCTGAACGTCGCCGGCCGGTTCTTCTCGAAGAAGAAGTGCCCGACCCAGGCGAAGGCATAGCCGCAAACCAGAGCGGCCAGCAGCCACCAGGCGTTGCGCTGGACGATCGCGAGCGCGACGAAGGCGAGCGCGCCGCAGCTGCCGACGAAATGCAGCCGGCGCGAGGTGCGGTGGCTGTGCTCGCCCAGGTAGAACGGATAGAACTCGCGGAAACTGGCGAAGCGGCTCATGTCCTCCCTCCGGTCATGCGGGCCTCGGTGAGAACATGATGACGGCCATGCCCGCCAGGCACAACAGCGCGCCCAGCAGGTCCCAGCGGGTCGGCTTCACCGCGTCCACCAGCCACAGCCAGCCGATGGCGATGGTGACGTAGACGCCGCCGTAGGCCGCGTACACGCGGCCCGATGCGGTCGGATGCAGGGTCAGCAGCCACACGAACAGCACGAGGCTGGCAGCGGCCGGCAGCAGCAGCCAGCTGCCGGCACCCTTGCGCAGCCACAGATACGGCAGGTAGCAGCCGATGATCTCGGCGAAGGCGGTGGCAACGAACAGCAGCAGGGTTTTCATGGCGGCGGAACCAGGGATCGGGAAGAACCTATCAGGTTGTCATCCCGAGCGCAGCGAGGGATCTGTTCCTCGGGAGCCTGGGAAGAAGATCCCTCGTGGAGCCTGCCCCGAGCACAGCCGAAGGGCTCGGCCCGACAGCTTCAATCGGTTGCGCCGGCAGCCGCGCGTTTCGCGCGATCCCAGTACTTGTCCTGCTCCTCCAGCGGCAGGTCCTGCAGGTGCACGCCATCGGCTTCGGCCATCGCTTCCATCGCGCGGAAGCGGCGCTCGAACTTGTGGTTGGCGCCGCGCAGCGCGGCGCCGACGTCGACCTTCGCGTGCCGCGCGAGGTTGGCGGCGACGAACAGCAGGTCGCCGATCTCGTCCTGCAGCCGCGCCTGCGCATCGGCATCGTCCGGGCTCGCGGCCACCGCCGCGAACTCGACGCGCACCTCGTCGATCTCCTCGTGCAGCTTGTCGATGACGGGCGCCGGCCCCGGCCAATCGAATCCGACCCTGGCCGCACGGTCCTGCAGCTTCACCGCACGCTGCCATTCCGGCAGTCCGCGGGAAATGCCCGCGAGCGCCGAGCCGTCCTGTTCGCCGGCAGCCTCGCGCTCGGCGCGCTTGATCGCCTCCCAACTCGCTGTCTGCGCATCGGCGTCGGCGAACGACGCATCACCGAACACGTGCGGATGCCGGCGCACCATCTTGTCGCAGATCGCCGCGACCACGTCGGCAAACGCGAACGCGTCCTGCTCCTGCGCCATGCGCGCATGGAACACCACCTGCAGCAGCAGGTCGCCGAGTTCGTCCTTCAGCGCGGGAAGATCGCCGCGGTCGATCGCGTCGGCGACTTCGTAGGCTTCCTCGATCGTATAGGGCGCGATGGTCGAGAAGTCCTGCTCCAGGTCCCACGGGCAGCCGGTTCCCGGCGTACGCAGGCGGGCCATGATCTCGAGGAGGCGCTGGATGTCGGTGGAGGATGCGGTCACGTCGGTATGCGGGAGTGATGGATGGCGGCGCGCATGGTGTCAACTGTCATCCCGAGCGCAGCGAGGGATCTCGTCTTTCGCGACCTGATACAAGATCCCTCGCGGAGCCTGCCCTGAGCGCAGCCGAAGGGCTCGGGATGACAGCAAACCGGGGGTAACAGTGCATCCGGGATGACAACCGGGCGGAACCCTGTTCCCGCGCCTACAGCCAAGTCGTCCACGGCAGCGCCGTATCCCCTAGCGCAATGAAATCGCCGTTGAGCAGGGTGCCGCGCTGGTTGTAGCGGAACGGCCGGCCCCGTGGATCGAGCACGGCGCCACCGGCGCCTTCGAGGATCGCCTGGCCCGCGGCCGTGTCCCACTCGCTGGTCGGGCCGAAGCGCGGATAGACGTCCATCCCGCCCTCGGCGAGCCGGCAGAACTTGAGCGAGGAGCCGAGGCCGACGGCCTCGACCTCGCCGATGCGCTGCATCAGCGCCGCGGTGCGCGGATCCAGGTGCGAGCGGCTCGCGGCCACCTGCAGCGGCGCCGTGGCCGGCGCGCGCACCTGCAGCGGACGCTCGCCATCGCCGTCGCGGCGGAACGCGCCGTGCCCGGGCGCGCCGTGCCACAGCACGCCGGTCACCGGCGCCTGGATCACGCCGAACACCGCCACGCCCCGGTCGATCAGCGCGATATTCACCGTGAACTCGCCGTTGCGCTTGACGAACTCGCGGGTGCCGTCGAGCGGGTCGACCAGCCACAGCCGCGTCCAGCCGCGGCGCACGTCCAGAGGGATCGTGTGCGCGGATTCCTCCGACAACACCGGGATTTCCGGCGTCAGCCGCGACAGGCCGGCGACGATGCAGCGGTGCGCGGCGAGATCGGCCTCGGTCAGCGGACTGGCGTCGGCCTTGTGCTCGACGTCGAACTCGCCTTCGTAGACCTCGAGGATCGCCGCCGAGGCCTCACGCGCGATCGCCAGCACGTCCTCGCGCAGCGCCGCGATCGATTCGAATTCAAGCATCCGCCTGCAGCCTCAGGTATTCGCGTGCCGCGAACAGCGCGGCGATGGACCGCCCTTCCGAGAAGTCCTCGCGCAGCAACAGTTCGCCGAGCGCATCGAGCTTCCACGGCACCACTTCCAGTTCCTCCGGCTCGTCGCCGGGCAGGCGCTCGGGGTACAGGTCGCGCGCCAGCACCACCGTGGTTTCGTGGCTCATGTACACCGGCGCCAGCGTCAGCGTGCGCACGACGTCGAGCCTGCGCGCGCCGTAGCCGGCCTCTTCCTTCAGCTCGCGGTCGGCGGCCTGCAGCGGCGTTTCGCCGGCGTCGATCCGGCCCTTGACCAGGCCCAGCTCGTAACGGTGCAGGCCGGCGGCGTACTCGCGCACCAGCAGCACGGTGTCGTCGTCGAGCAGGGGCACCACCGCGACCGCGCCGTGGCCGCGCCCGCGCAGGCGCTCGAACTGGCGGCGCTCGCCGTTGCTGAACTCCAGGTCCAGCCGCTCCATGCGGTAGGGGCCGGCGTCGTGCTCGGTGATGCCGTGGATCGTGGGCAGGCGACGCGTCACGGCGCCGCCCCGGCCTGGCCACGGGCGATAATGGTGGGATGTCGACTCACGATGACGCCATTCTAGACGACGCCGACCGCTGGCGTTCGCGCGACCTCGCCGTGCTCTGGCACCCCTGCACGCAGATGCGCGAGCACCCCGACGTGCTGCCGCTGCTGCCGGTGGCGCGCGGCGACGGCGCCTGGCTGGTCGGGCAGGACGGGCGGCGCTACCTCGATGCCGTCAGCAGCTGGTGGGTGAACCTGCACGGCCACGCCGAGCCGCGCATCGCCGAGGCCGTCGCGCGCCAGGCGCGCACGCTGGAGCAGGTGATCCTCGCCGGCTGTTCGCACCCGCCGGCGGTGGAACTGGCCGAGCGCCTGCTGGCGATCGCGCCGCGCGAGGCCGGCCGCGCGCCGCTGGCCAAGGTGTTCTACGCCGACAACGGCTCGGCCGGCATCGAGGTCGCGCTGAAGATGGCCTTCCACTGGTTCCGCAACCGCGGCGACGAACCTCGGCGCACGAAGTTCGTGGCGCTGCAGAACGGCTACCACGGCGAGACCATCGGCGCACTGTCGGTGGGCGACATTCCGCTGTACCGGCGCATCTACGCGCCGCTGCTGATGGATGCGATCTTCGCGCCGTCGCCGGACGCCTGGTTCGCGCGCGAGGGCCAGAGCGCGGAGGGCTGCGCCAACGACGCCGCCGACGCGCTCGCCCACCTGCTCGACGAGCACGCCGGCGAGATCTGCGCGCTGGTGCTGGAGCCGCTGGTGCAGTGCGCCGGCGGCATGCGCATGCACCATCCGGCGTACCTGCGGCGGGTGCGCGAGCTGTGCGACGTGCACGGCATCTTCCTGATCGCCGACGAGATCGCGGTCGGCTTCGGCCGCACCGGGACGATGTTCGCCTGCGAGCAGGCGGGCATCCAGCCCGACCTGCTGTGCCTGTCCAAGGGCCTGACCGGCGGCTTCCTGCCGCTGGCCGCGGTGCTGGCGACGCAGGCGATCTACGACGGCTTCCTCGACGATTCGCGCGAGCGCGCCTTCCTGCACTCGCACAGCTACACCGGCAACCCGCTGGCCTGCGTCGCGGCGCTGGCGTCGCTGGACATCTTCGCCAGCGACGACGTGCTGGCGCGCAACCGCGGCACCGCGGCGAAGATGCGCGCGCTGGCGGCGCCGGTCGCGGAACTCCCGCATGTTGCCGACGTGCGCCAGGCGGGGATGATCCTTGCGTTCGAACTCGCGCAGGGCGGCGACCGGCGCACGCCCTTCGATCCGGCGCTGCGGATCGGCCTGCAGGCCTACCGCGCCGCGCTCGAACGCGGCGTGCTGCTGCGCCCGCTCGGCGACGTGCTGTATTGGATGCCGCCCTACTGCATCGACGATGCGCAGCTCGCGCTGCTCGCCGAAACCACCGCTGCCGCGATCCGCGAGGCCACCGCATGCGCGTGATCCGGGCCTTCGTCGACATGCCGCTGGCGATCGGCGCGCGCGTCGCGCTGCCCGAGGCCGCGGCCGCGCACCTGGTCCGCGTGCTGCGCCTGCGCGAGGGCGACGACTGCGTGCTGTTCAACGGCGACGGCCACGACTACACCGCGCGGATCGTGGCGACCGGCAAGCGCGAAACACTCGTCGAGGTGCATTCAACGCAGATGGTCGGGAACGAATCGCCGCTGCGCATCACCCTGCTGCAGGGCATCGCCCGCGGCGAGAAGATGGACCTGATCCTGCAGAAGGCCACCGAACTGGGCGTGGCGCGGATCGTGCCGGTCGAGGCAGAGCGCACCGAGGTGCGGCTCGACGGCGCGCGGATGGAGAAGCGGCTCGCGCACTGGCGCAGCGTCGTGGCCTCGGCCTGCGAGCAGTGCGGGCGCGCACGCGTTCCGGAGGTGGCCGATCCGGCGGCGATCGCCGCCATCGCGGCGCACGCGGAAGACGCGGCGCTGAAGCTGACCCTCGATCCGGGCGGGCCGCACGGCCTGTCGTCGCTGGCGCTGTCGACCGCGGGTGGTGCCGGCATCCACATCGCCATCGCGATCGGGCCGGAAGGCGGCTGGTCGCCGCGCGATCGCGGGCACCTGCAGGCGGCGGGTTTCGAAGGGCTCCAACTTGGCCCGCGGATCCTGCGCACCGAGACCGCGGGGCTCGCGGCGATCGCCGCGCTGCAGGCGCTGCACGGCGATTTGCGCGGCTAGGTGTCCAAGGCCCGCATCTTTCTGAAGGAGCGCCTTCAGGCGCGATCGCTTGCCCGGGGCCAGTCGAATGTCCGGTCGCGGCTGAAGCCGCTCCTACGGATATGGCAGATACGAGCCGGACCTGGCGGCGGGAGGTCGCGCAGGTCGGGCAAGGAACGCGGTGAACGGAATCGGCGGGCCGAGGCCCGCCCTATGCCGCCATCGCCTGCCGGATCGCCTGTTCGATCCCGTCGATGTCGGGGATCAGCGCGGGCTCGTCGTTGAAGCTCACCTGCGCGCGCACGCCGGTCGCCAGTGCGGCGTCCTCCTCGACCGTCGACAGGCGATCGCGCGAGACCGTCACCAGCCGCGGGAAGCCCTTGGTCAGCAGCGCGAAGAACGGCAGCGTCGCCTGCCCGCCCAGGGTCTTGAGCACGATCACCTTGTGCCCGAGGCCGCCCTGCTCCGGGCCTTGCCCGCTGAGCGGCGCGAACGCCACCAGCGGCAGGCGCCAGCCGCGCCAGCGGATGGTGCCGAGGAGCCAGTCGGGCGCGTCGGCGACCGGATCGGGCTCGGCGTACGACAGCACTTCGGAAATGGTCGCGTTCGGCAGCAGCAGGCGCGCCGCTTCGGTCTGGATCAGCACCGCGCGGATGTCGGTGGTGGTTGTGCTCATGGCTGCAGCATCCCGCTTGGATCGTTGTCGGGCCGGTAACCGGGCGTCGGCCAGCGGTCCAGCAGCATGGTCGCCAGCGCCGCCGGCGTCGCGTGCGCGGCGCCCGCGGCGATCGCCGCCTGCGCGGCCGCCGGGTCGTAGCAGCCATCGTCCGGCGTCTGTCCGAGCACGAGGCCGCCTGCCCACTGTCCGCCGGTCACGTCCGCCACCAGCGCCGCATCGGCGCCGCTGAGGAACAGCACCGCGCTGTCGTCCGCGGAGAGGACGGCGACCGGTTCGAACGGCAGCGACGGATCGAACATCCATCCCCGGGGCGCGGCCTTGATGCCCAGCCCCGGCGGCACGAAATAGATGCTGCCCGGCTGCACTTGCTGGCCGGCTTCGGCCACGGCCACCGGCGCCGAGGTCGCACGGGTCATCTGCTTGACCAGCCGGTCGTAGCGCCCGCCTTCCAGCGGCAGGCGGATCAGGATCGGCCTGGGAAAGCCTTCCGGGATCGCGGCCAGCAGCTGGCGGACGGCGTCCGGTCCGCCGAGCCCGGCCTCGATCAGCACCGCACCACGCTGCGGGCCGTGGCCATAGCTGTCCGGGTCGGCGAGCGACAGGCCGCTGCCGAGCGCATCGAGGTCGAAGGCGGGCTTCGGCTGGTCGGCATCGCCAGCCGCGGGCGCGGGCGCGGACGGGAGATCATCCTCGGCCAGGCTCAGTCCCGAGAAATCAGGTTTGGCGGCGGGCGCGTCCGGCGCGGCTGCGGCCTCCGCAGCCGGCGCGGGCGCGTCATCCTCGTCGGCAGGCGCTTGCGCGATCCGTTCGGCGAGGAAGGCCTCGATCCCCGCGGGGGCCTGCTCCGCCTCTCCGGCGCGGTTGAAACGCTCGGGATCGAAGGCCAGGTCGTCCAGTTCGGCGTCACCCTCATCGGCGTCCAAGGTCAAGGCAACCGGTTCGGGATCGAAATCGATGTCGTCCGCTTCCCCTTCCACGAGCGCGAGGTCGTCGGGCTCCAGTCCATCGCCCGCTTCGATAACCAGGGCCTGTTCGGTCGTCGTGCCCGCTTCGATCACGACCGCTTCTTCGATCGTCGTATCCGTTTCGACAACGACGGCTTCTTCGATGGTCCCGCCCGTTTCGACCACGACCGCTGCCGCCGCGTCCACGGCCGGCGTGTCGTCCTGCCTCGGTGCGGCCTGCCCGACCAGCCCTTCCAGGCCGCTGTCGCTGGGGACGTCCTCCGCGCGCTGCTGCGCTTCGTCGGTGAACGCCACGATCGCTTCCTCGAAATCGACCGCGGCCGCATTCGCCTGCAGCGGGCCCGGCGTCGGATGCAGGTCCTCCTCGACGCCGGCGCCGGCCGGCAGGACGTCCTGGTGGCGGTGCAGCTTGGCCGAGAGGTGGCGCAGCCAGCGCGCCGCGTCCCAGCCGGTGCGCTGCGCGGCCTGCTCGGCCTCCTCGAAGATCACCATGTAGCCGGGATCGGCCAGCACGTCGCCGTAGCGCTCGATCGCGTCCTCGATCGCGGGATCCAGTGCGACCAGGATCGCCTCCGGCGTCGCACCGCGGACCTGCTCGGGATCCGCCTGCAGCGGGTCGGCGACCAGCACCACGTCGGCCCCGGCTTCGCGCAGCGCGCTGCCGATCCGCTCGCAGGCCTCGCCGGCGCGCGCCAGCAGGGCCACGCGCGGCGTGCCCTCAGTCGCGGCCATGCGACACCTTCAGCAGTTCGTTGACGTTGCGCATCAGCTCGGGCTCCTGGTAGGGCTTGCCGAGGTAGCGGTCCACGCCAAGGTCGAACGCGCGCTGACGGTGCTTTTCGCCGGTTCGCGAGGTGATCATCATGATCAGCACGTCGCGCAGGCGCGGATCGGCCTTCATGTGCTTGGCCAGCTCGTAGCCGTCCATGCGCGGCATCTCGATGTCGAGCAGCATCAGGTCGGGCACGCGCTCGTCCATCCGCTCCAGCGCGTCGAGGCCGTCCTTCGCGGTGAGCACCTCGAAGTTGTGGCGTTCGAGCACGCGGCCGGTGACCTTGCGCATCGTCACCGAATCGTCGACCACCATCACCAGCGGCACCGGGCGCTGTTCCACCGCCGGCGCCTCGGGCGCGGCCTCGCGCGGCATCACCGCGTGGCGGCGCGCCAGCGGCGCGACGTCGAGGATCACCACGACGCTGCCGTCGCCCATGATCGTGGCGCCGAAGATGCCCGGGATCGACGCGACCTGCGGGCCCACCGGCTTCACCACGATCTCGCGGCTGCCGATGATCTCGTCGATCGCGACCGCGGCGCGCAGTTCGCCGGAACGGACCAGCAGCAGCGGCATCTGCAGGTGGCCCTCGGCCTTCGCCGCTGCATGGCCGACCAGCTGGCCGAGGTCGTGCAGCGCGTAGTCCTCGCCGCCGTAGGCGTAGGCGGTTTCGCGATCGGCGAGGCGATGGCGTTCGATGCGGCCGACGCCGCGGACCGATGCGATCGGCACCGCGAACTGGGTCTCGCCGATGCGTACGAACACCGCCTGCGTGACCGCGAGCGTCTGCGGCAGGCGCAGCGTGAAGGTGGTGCCTTCCTTCCTGCGGGTGGCGATGTCGAGCGAGCCGCCGAGCTGGCGCACTTCGCTGGCGACCACGTCCATGCCGACGCCGCGGCCGGCCAGTCGGCTGACCTCGTCGGCCGTCGAGAAACCCGGCTCGAAGATCAGCGCGTCGAGGTCGCTGTCGCTGAGCACCGCGTCCTTCCGGACCAGCCCGCGCTCCTCGGCGCGGCTGCGGATCGCGCCGCGGTCCAGGCCGGAGCCGTCGTCGCCGACTTCCAGCACCACTTCCGAACCTTCGCGGCGCACCGCGATGCGGACCGTGCCTTCCTCGGCCTTCTTCGCCTTGCGGCGCTTGTCCGGCGATTCAATGCCGTGCGCGACCGCGTTGCGCAGCATGTGTTCCAGCGGCGCGGTCATGCGCTCGAGCACGTTGCGGTCGAGCTCGCCCTGGCTGCCGTCGAGCTTGAGCTGCACCTGCTTGCCGGTTTCGGAAGCGGCCTGGCGCAGCACGCGGCGCAGGCGCGGCACCAGTGCGTCGAACGGCACCATGCGCGTGCGCATGAGGCCTTCCTGCAGCTCGGAGCTGACGCGCGACTGCTGCAGCAGCAGGGTTTCGTACTGGCGGGTCAGGTCGTCGAGGGTCTGCTGCAGGCTGGCCATGTCGGCCGCGGACTCGCCCAGCGCGCGAGAGAGCTGCTGCAGGTTCGAGAAGCGGTCGAGCTCCAGCGGGTCGAAAGTGACGTCGCCGGCGTCACCCTCGCGCTGGAAGCGGGCGATGATCTGTGCCTCGGTCTCGATGTCGAGGCGGCGCAGCTGGTCGCGCAGACGCGTATTGGTCTGCTCCATCTCGTTCATCGCCGCGCGGAACGCACCCAGCTGCTGTTCCAGCCGCGCGCGATAGATCGCCACTTCGCCGGCGTAATTGACCAGGCGGTCGAGCAGGTCGGCGCGGATGCGTACCTGCTCCTGCGGTGCGCGGATGGCGGTGTCGTCGTCCAGCATCAGGTCCTGGATCGGACCCGACAGCGGCTCCAGCTCCGGCTTCGGCTGCGGAGCCGCGGACTCGCCGTCCGCAGCGTCCTCCGCCAGCAGCGGCCGGCCGCGGGCCAGGGCGTTGAAGGCATCGATCAGCGCATGCGGCATCGCGATCGCACGATGCTCGCCGACGCGCGTCACCAGCGCATGCAGGCGGTCGAAGCCGCCCTCGAGCAGGCCGATGCCGGTACGGTCGAGTTCGCAGCGCTGTTCGACCACCGCCTCGAGCAGCGATTCCATCGCGTGGCCGAGTTCGCCGATGGTGAACACGCCGGCCATGCGCGCGCCGCCCTTGATCGTGTGCAGGTCGCGCTGCAGGCCGATCAGCGGTTCACGCGCGTCCGGCGACTGCCGCAGCTGCGCCAGCAGGCCGTCGGAATGGTCGAGCAGGTCGCTGGCTTCCTCGACGAAGATGTCCAGCAGTTCGGTATCGAGCTTGGACGTGTCCAGGGCCTCGTCCGGCTGCTCGCTGGCCAGCACGCGTGCGAGCAACGCGGCGACGGCAGGGTCGACAGAAGGCCTGGCTTCCTCGACCGCCGCTTCAGCTTCCTGTTCGGCTTCGAGACGTTCGGCTTCGAGACGCTCGGCTTCGAGGCGTTCGGCTTCAAGGCGCTCGGCTTCGAGACGTTCGGCTTCAAGGCGCTCGGCTTCGAGGCGTTCGGCTTCGAGGCGCTCGGCTTCAAGGCGCTCGGCTTCAAGGCGTTCGGCTTCAAGGCGTTCGGCTTCAAGGCGTTCGGCTTCAAGGCGTTCGGCTTCAAGGCGTTCGGCTTCGAGGCGCTCGGCTTCGGCACGCTCTACTTCAGTACGTTCGGCTTCGAGACGTTCGGCTTCAAGGCGCTCGGCTTCGAGACGTTCGGCTTCAAGGCGCTCGGCTTCGAGGCGTTCGGCTTCAAGGCGCTCGGCTTCGAGGCGTTCGCCTTCAATGCGTTCGCCTTCAATGCGTTCGGCTTCGAGGCGTTCGGCTTCGAGGAACTCCGCTTCGAGACGTTCGGCTTCGAGGCGTTCGGCTTCGAGGCGCTCCGCTTCGAGACGTTCGGCTTCGAGGCGTTCGGCTTCGAGGCGCTCCGCTTCGAGACGTTCGGCTTCGAGGAGCTCCGCTTCGAGGCGCTCGGCTTCGAGGCGCTCGGCTTCGAGGCGCTCGGCTTCGAGGCGCTCGGCTTCGAGGCGCTCGGCTTCAAGGCGTTCGGCTTCAAGACGTTCGGCTTCGACACGTTCGGCGTCGCCGGGCAGGCCACCCGCGATGAAACCGCCATACGCGCTCAGGTCGTCGGTCGTCAGCGCGACATCGTCGGGCGCGACCGGGGCCTCCGGGATGGCCGCCGCTTCTTCCAGTGCCTGCGCATCCACCAACGCCGCCAGTCCGCTGGCGGCCTCCGGCAGGCTGTCGCGCAGCGCGACGAACCGGGACGCCAGTGCGTCCTGCGCCACCAGCGCGGGCGCGGGTTGCTTCAGCGTGTCGACGGTGCCGCGGACCACGTCGGCCAGTTCGGCGATCGCGTCGACGCCCTCGGGCTCGGCGGCCGCGCGCGCGGCCAGCAGGCGCCGCGCGTAGTGTTCCGCCGGTCCCAGGACGCTGTTGATGACCGGGACTTCGGTCATCGCGAACGCACCGTTCATCGTGTGCAGCGCGCGCAGCAGGCCGTCGCTGCCCTGCGCATCGCCGCCGCGCGCCTGCGCCAGCCAGGCGTCGATCGTCTGCAGGTGCCCATCCACCTCGGCGTCGAGGATCTCGAGCAGCAGCGCGTCGATCTTCGCCGGCACGGCCGCCATCGGCTGGCCGGCCTCGGCGAGTTCGACAGCTGCGAATTCCGGGGCTTGCTCCATGTCCACCGGCAGCGGCACCGACGGCACCACGGCTTCGGGCGGCATCACCTCCTCGCCGGCCGCGATCCGCTCGGCGGCGGCCTGCAGCGGTTCGAGGTCGGTGGTGACGCTGCTTTCGCCGCGCAGCGCGGCCTGCAGCTCCGGCAGGGTGTAGAACGCGCGGTCGACCATCGCGATCACCGCTTCGCTCGGCGGGCGCGATCCGTCGAGCACACGGTTGAGCATGCTCTCGATCTTCCAGCTGAATTCGCCCAGCGTGCGCGCGCCGACCAGGCGACCACTGCCCTTGAGGGTATGGAACACGCGGCGGATCGGCCGCAGCTTCTCCATGTCCTCGGGCGCGGCGCGCCACTGCGGCAGCAGCCCGTCGAGGTTGTCGATCTCCTCGTCGAATTCCTCGAGGAACACCTCGCGGATTTCCTCGTCGATCTCCTCGCCGACCGATTCGAAGCCGCCGACGACGGGCTGGGCCGGTTTCGCGGGTGATTCGGCGACCGGCGGGGCCTGTTCCTGCTGGGCCTCGGGCGCGGGCTCGGCGGCGATTTCCTCCCCGGCCGGCGCCTGCACCGCGGCAGGCACCTCGACCACGGGCGCGGCGACGACCGGCGCCACCGCCTGCGGCAGCGGCCAGTAGCCCAGCGACTCGAGGCTGTTGCGCGCGATGTCGAGGATCTCGTCGCGGTTGCCGCGCTGTTCGCGCAGCGCTTCGAGGTAGTACTCGAGGCTGGCGAGCGCGTCGGCCAGCGTGTCCAGCTGGCGGCCGTTGGGCACGCGCTGGCGGTTGATCAGTTCGTTCTCGGTGTAGCGGCTGACCGCAAGCAGGTAGTCCGCGGGCGCCGGCAGTTCCATCATCCGCAGCGCGCCGGACACCTCGTCCAGCAGTCGCGGCACCTCGGACAGCTGCTCGTGCTGCCAGCTGGTCTCCACGAACGCCACCAGCGCCTGGCGCGCCTGCACGAAGTTGGCGATCGCCTCGCGCACGATGGTGTCGACCACCTGCCGGGTCTCGCCGGCGAACAGTTCGTTCTCCGCCTGTGCACCCGTGGGTTCGGCCGAACCGAGCCGCGCCACCTGGTCGTCGAGCGTGGCGTCGACGTACAGCAGCGCGCCGGCGACGTCCAGCAGCGCGTCCTCGTTGGCCGCGACCGAGCCGTCGAGGATGGCCTGCATTGCGTCGCGCTGTTGCTGCACCACCTTGCGCGCGACGCCGAGGCCGAGCATGCCGAGCGTGTCGGCGACGCGACCCAGGGTCTCCGCGTGCGGCTGCAGCGCCGACAGGTCGCTGGCGCCGGTGCGCAGGTGCAGGTCTAGCGCGTCCTTGACGTGCAGCAGGTCGTCCTTCACCGCGGCCGAGACGGTATCGAGCAGCGCGCGGTTGCGGCCGCTGATGCTGCCCTGGGCGTGTTCGAGTTCCGATTGCGTCGGCAGCGCGGCGTCGAGCTCGAAGACCTGCCTGAGTTCCTGCAGCGCGGGATGGTCGCCCTCCTGGTGGGCGACGTGGTACAGCAGCTGGCGCGTCGGCTCCTGCGCCGCCTCGCCACGCACTTCGGCAAAACCGTCGTGGTCGAGCAGGCCGCGGCGCGCCTCGCGCTCGACGCCCGAGAACACCTTGCGCAGGCCGGCCGAGGCCGGCAGCGCGCCGTCGGCGAGCGCGCGGGCGACGTTCGAGGCCACCCACAGCATCCGCCGCACCGGCACCTGGCGCACGTGCGGCAGCAGCGCGTCCACCGCGGGCACCAGCGGCGCCAGCGAGGCCTGTCCTGCGGCATCCTCGCGCCAACCGGCGATCGCCTGCTGCAGCGCTTCGAGCAGGGGCAGTGCGTCGTCGTTGGACGCGGGCACGTCGAGCGCGGTCGCGATCGCGCCCGGCAGCGGACGCTCCAGGTCGGGCGCGAACAGCACGCTCTCGCTGAGCCCGCTCTCGCCGCGCGCGGCGCGAAGCTCGTTGAGCAGCGGCAGCAGCACGATCGGGATGTCGCGGTGCCCGCCCTGCAGGCGTTCGAGGTAGTCGGGCAACAGCACGATGCCGCGCAGCAGCGTGGCGCAGGCGCCGTCGCGGTCGCCGATGGTGCCGGCGTGCAGCGCCTGCGCGACCTGCTCCATCTCCTCGGCGACCATCGCCGGCGCGTACAGCTCGACCATGCGCAGCGTGCCCTGCACCTGGTGCAGGTAGCCGGCGCACAGCCGCATACGGCCGACGTCGGCCGGGTCCTCGGCGTAGTCCTCGAGCTCGGCCTTGGCCAGGCGCAGCGTTTCGTCGAGCTCGGGCTTGATCCAGCCGAGCGCGGTGTGGTCGAGGGCTTCGCGCAGCGCGGTCATCGCTGTCCCCCGCGCATGCCGGCGTGCGTCCGCCTGCGGCCGGTCGTCGTCGCGTTCATCCCGTCCCCTGGCTCCGTGCTCAGGCCGGCAGCTTGAAGTCGGCGACCGAACGACGCAGGTTGGCGGCCAGCTGCGCGAGGTTTCCGATCGACTGCGCCGTCTGGTTCGCGCCCTGCGAGGTCTGCGCGGTGATGGACTGGATCGTGTTCATGGTCTCGGTGATGTTGCTCGCCGCCGCGGACTGCTGTTTCGCCGCGGTGGAGATGCCGAGAATCAGGTGCGCGAGGTTGCTCGACACGTTTTCGATTTCGCCCAGCGCGGTGCCGGCGTCCTCGGCCAGGCGCGCACCGGCGACCACTTCCGAGGTCGTCTGTTCCATCGAGCTGACCGCCTCGTTGGTGTCGGACTGGATCGTCTGCACCAGCGTCTCGATTCGCTTGGTGGCGTTGGAGGCGCGTTCGGCCAGTCGCTGCACTTCGTCGGCCACCACCGCGAAGCCGCGGCCCGCCTCGCCCGCCGACGCCGCCTGGATGGCCGCGTTCAGCGCGAGGATGTTGGTCTGTTCCGAGATGTCGTTGATCAGTTCCACGATCGAGCCGATTTCCTGCGAGCTTTCGCCCAGGCGCTTGATTCGCTTCGAGGTTTCCTGGATCTGGTCGCGGATCGAGTCCATGCCGGCGATCGTCTCGCGCACCACGCCCGCGCCCTTGGTCGCGATCTGCACCGAGCGCTGCGCCACGTCGGCCGATTCGGCCGAGTTGCGCGACACCTGGTCAATGCTCGATGCGATTTCGGTGATGCGGCTGGAGGCGGAGTTGATCTCCTGCGCCTGGTGCTCGGCGGCCTCGGCCAGGTGCATGGCGGTGGCCTGCGTCTCCTGGGCACTGGACGCCACCTGCGCCGAGGTGTCGTTGATCGTGCCCACCAGGTCGCGCAGGTTCTCGACCGCGAAGTTGATCGAGTCGGCGATGGCCCCGGTCATGTCCTCGGTCACCGTCGCCTTCACCGTCAGGTCGTTCTCGGCGAGCGCGCCGATTTCGTCCAGCAGGCGCATGATCGCCTCCTGGTTGCGGTTGTTGAGTTCCATCGTGTCCTCGAACCGCTTGCGCTGCGCGCGGTTCAACGACCACAGCAGGCCGCCGATGGCGATGATCGCCAGCAGGCCGCTGATGATGCTGATCCAGACGTTGCCCAGGACGCTGGTGTCCTTGAGCGAGCCGAAGGCGGTGAACGCCGAGAACAGGTTCTGGCTGTCCGACAGCAGCTTGTCCGAACCGCCGGTCAGGGCCGCGGACGCCGCCTGCGCCTGGAACAGGCTCGGGGCGCTGGCGATGATCGCGTCCAGGTCCTTCTTCATCTCGTCCCAGCGCGTGGACGCCTGGCCCAGCGCCGCGACCGCGCCGCTGTTGGACAGCGGCTGCACGTTCATCGCCTGGTCGCCCGCGCGCAGGCCCTCGAGCACCTGCTCGAACACGCCCACGTCGCGCGACAGCGCGTCGCCGGCGATGGCCGCGCCGCTGCCGCCGGCCTGGATCTCGGTGACGCGGCGGGCCATGTTGCCTGCCAGCACGTTCTGGCGCAGCGCGATGTAGACCTGCGAGGCCGGCGAACCGCTCGAGGACATCGCGCGCACCAGTTCGTCGAGCTGCGCCTGCAGCTGCGGCACCGCCTGGCTGAAGCGGTTGGCGTTCTCGGCGAAGCCGCTCACCGCCGCCTGGCTCGCGGCCACCTGCTCGGCGCTCTGCGCCAGCGGCGTCCAGGTCTCGGTGACGGTGCGGATCGGGCCGGAAACGCCCGCCGTGTCGCCGAAGTTCGCGTTCAGCTGCTGCACGTCGCGGTCGATCTGCGCCTTGGTGTCCTTGAAGGCGTCGAACGCCGTGGGGTTGCCGGCCACCGCTTCCCGGCCCTGGTTGGCCAGGCGCTGCGAGTTCACCTGCAGGCTCGAGGCCGCGGTGCTCGCGCCGCCCAGCCGCGCCGCCTTCCAGCCCGCGTAACCGGTGTTGGCACCGAAGATCACGAGCGTGGTGACCAGCGCCGCGATCCAGAAGTTGCTTCCCAGTCCGCGACCCTTGCCTGCGATCGAATCGACTACTGTGCTCATGCTCTTACCCCTGCCCCTGCTCTGTCTTGCTGGACGCGACCGTCAGGCCGCGGCTTGTCTGAATTCCGGTGTCCGTGCCAGCTTGCCCAGGCTGAACACACCCCAGTTCTGGTCGGCGAGCCGGTAAGCGCGCTCGACGAAATGCCCGTAGCGGCCCTCGGCGAGCGCCTCCGGCTCGATCTGCTGCTCTTCCTGGAAACTGCGCTGCCCGTACAGCTCGTCGATCGTGACCGCGACGTCGCCGTCGGGCTGGCGCACGATCAGCACCCGCTGCGTCTCGTGCAGCACGGTGCGCTCTCCCTCGAGGAACTGCTTGAGGTCGACGATCGGCAGCAGGCTGCCGCGGACGTTGCCCACGCCGAGCATCCACGCCTGCGCGCCGGGCACCGGCGTGATCTGCGGCAGCGGCAGGATTTCCAGCACCTCGTCGAAGCCGGACGCCAGCCGGCGCTCGCCGACGCGGTAGCCGACGCCGCGCCACAGGCCCGGTGCGTCGAACTGCTCGGGCAGGCCCGCGGCGTGCGCGAGGCTGCGCTGCTCGAAGTCGAGCAGCATCGCGAACGGATCGCGACGCTGGTTCATCCCGCCGTCCCCAGAAGGCGGTTGATCTCGCCGATCAGCACGTCTTCCTTCGGCGGCTTGACCAGGTAGCCCTTGGCGCCCTGGCGCATGCCCCAGGCCTGGTCGGTCTCCATGCCCTTGGTGCTGACGATCAGCACCGGGATCTCCTTGGTGCCGGCGTCGCGGCCGAGCGCGCGCGTGGCCTGGAAACCGTTCATGCCCGGGAGCACGACGTCCATCAGCACCAGGTCGGGCTTCTCGCGCTTGCACGCCTCGATGCCGTCCTCGGCGCTGGTCGAGGCCAGCACCTGGTGGCCGTTGCGTTCAAGCACCTGGGTCAGCACCGCCGTGTCGGTCGGTGAGTCCTCGATGATCAGGATTCGAGCCATGGCGGTTCCCCCTTCACGCCTTGACATGGGTACGGATCGCGTCGAGGAGTTCCTCGCGCGTGAATGGCTTGGTGACGTACTGCTCGGAGCCCACGATGCGGCCGCGCGCCTTGTCGAACAGGCCGTCCTTGGACGAGAGCATGATCACCGGCGTGCTCTTGAACAGTTGGTTGTTCTTGATCAGCGCGCAGGTCTGGTAGCCGTCCAGGCGCGGCATCATGATGTCCACGAAGATGATCTGCGGCTTCTGGTCGGCGATCTTGGCGAGCGCCTCGAAGCCGTCCACGGCGGTCACCACGTCGGCGCCCTCGCGCTTGAGCAGCGTCTCGGCGGTGCGGCGGATGGTCTTCGAATCATCGATGACCATGACCCGCAGGCCATCGAGGCTGCCGGCGCGACTATCGTCTTGCGTCATTCTTCGTTCCCCCGGCGCTCGATGCAGGGTCACTGCCCGCATCGTCGCGATCGCCGTATATTCCAGCCTCCTGCGGGACTGTCAAGTTCCCATGAAGAAGATTGCGCAAACCGTCGTCCCCACGGGCGAAAGTGACGCGCAGCGGCTGCTAACATTTGTCAGAATGTGCCACAGGTGGTTCACATGTCCCTCGATGTCGTGGTGGTGATGGATCCGATCGAATCGATCGGGATCGCCAAGGATTCGACCTTCGCGATGCTGCTGGAAGCGCAGCGCCGCGGCCACGCGCTGCACTACGTGCTGCCGGGCGGCCTTGGCATGGTTCATGGCATCGCGCAGGCTCGGCTGGCGCCGCTGTCGGTCCGCGACGACCCGGCGGGCTGGTTCGAACTGGGATCGCCGTCACAACGTGCGCTGGGCGCCGGCGACGTGGTGCTGATGCGCAAGGATCCGCCGGTCGACGCCGACTACATCCACGACACCCTGATCCTGGGCGCGGCGCAGCGCCAGGGGGCACAGGTGGTCAACGATCCGCGCGGGCTGCGCGACATGAACGAGAAGCTGGCCGCGCTCGAGTTCCCGCAGTGCTGCCCGCCGACCGTGGTCAGCCGCGACGCCGCGACGCTCAAGGCCTTCGTCGCCGAGCACGGCGACGCGGTGCTCAAGCCGCTCGACGGCATGGGCGGGCGTTCGATCTTCCGCGCCAGGGCCGGCGAGGCCAACCTCAACGTGATCCTGGAGACCCTGACCGGCGGCGGCCGCCACCTGGCGATGGCGCAGCGCTACCTGCCCGAGATCGTCGACGGCGACAAGCGCATCCTCCTGATCGACGGCGAACCGGTCGACTACTGCCTGGCGCGCATTCCGCAGGGCGACGAATTCCGCGGCAACCTCGCCGCCGGCGGCCGCGGCGAGGGCCGGCCGCTGAGCGAAAGCGACCGCTGGATCGCGGCGCAGGTGGGGCCGGAGATGAAGCGCCGCGGCATGCGCTTCGTCGGCCTGGACGTGATCGGCGACCGGCTGACCGAGGTCAACGTCACCAGCCCGACCTGCATCCGCGAACTGGACAAACAGTTCGGGCTGAACATCGCGGGGATGTTGTTCGATGCGATCGAGAAGCGGTAGGAGCCGGTTGGTGGTTGGTGGTTCGTCGTTGGTCGCCTGCCATCCCGGGCGTCGCGAGGGATCTGCGTTTTCCGGGAGCCCGGGGAAAAGCAGATCCCTCGCGACGCGAGGGACGACAAGCAGCGATGGCGACCCCGCTGCACGCCTCGGCCACAACCACCAACTACCAACCACCAACTCCTGACGGCAATCACCGCACCAACCCCCACCCTGATGTCCACCCTCGCCCTCCCCCCCGCCCCGCCGCGCATCGGCGAACGCGAACGCCTCAGCGCCACCATGGTGCTGTCGCTGCTGTTGCACGGGATGCTGGTGCTGGGGGTGGGCTTCGCGCTCGACGACCCGGCGCCGGTGCTGCCGACGCTGGACGTGATCCTGACCGAGACCACCAGCCCGCTGACGCAGAAGCAGGCCGACTTCCTCGCCCAGGCCAGCAACCAGGGCGGCGGCGAGCACGACAGGTCCACGCGGCCGCGCGACGACCAGGCCGGGCTGGTGGCGCAGGCCGAACCCGGCGTGGCGCCGATCGAAATGCGCGCGCAGTCGCCGGACGCGCAGCCCCCGCCACAGGCGCGCGTGGTCTCCAGCCATCGCGGCGAAGCGCCGACGCCGACCGCGGACGCGCGCCCGCAGGCCGACGACAGCGCCCTGCCGCGCGGCCCGGAGAGGGTCGAACGCGACCTCGCCATGGCCCGCCTGGCCGCCGAGATCCACCTGCGCTCGGAGCGCTACGCCAAGCGCCCCAAGCGCAAGTTCGTTTCCGCCAGCACCCAGGAATGGGCCTACGCCAGCTACCTGCGCGACTGGGTCGACCGCGTGCAGCGCGTGGGCAACCTCAACTATCCCGACGAGGCGCGCCGGCGGCAGCTGGCCGGCGAACTCGTGATCAGCGTGGCGATCCGACGCGACGGTTCGGTCGAGCGCGCCGACATCATCCGCTCCAGCGGCATCAAGCTGCTCGACGATGCCGCGTTGCGCATCGCGAAGCTGGCCGAACCGTATTCGCCGCTGCCCAGGACCGAGGAAAACGTCGACATCCTGCACGTGACCCGTACCTGGCAGTTCCTGGCGGGCGGCGAACTGGTCGACGACTGAGGAAGGCGCCGGGGCCGGGGAATCGTGCGGCGCCCGGGCCGGTGGGCCAGGCCAGACTTGCCGCTTATTGAACCGGCCCGCAAATGCCGGGCGCGAGGCAATGCCTCGCAGGTGGACCTCTCTCATCCGGCCCGGCGAAGCACGCCCGGCGTTCGGAGGACCTGCGCGGCAATGCCGCGCAAGCAGGCCTTCCTCAGTCCGGCCCGGCGCAGCGCGCCGGGCGTTCGGAAGGCCTGCGCGGCAATGCCGCGCAAGCAGGCCTTCCTCAGTCCGGCCCGGCGCAGCGCGCCGGGCGTTCGGAAGGCCTGCGCGGCAATGCCGCGCAAGCAGGCCTTCCTCACCCACTCCGTCGTCGGAACAGGAACCAGGACACCACCAGCATCATCACCGGCGGCACCAGGTAGGCAATGCGATAGTCGAACTTGTAGACCGCCGCCAGCTTCACCACCTGTGTCTGCAGCAGCCAGAACCCGAGCGCGAACACCACGCCGATGAACAGGCGCCGGCCGAGGCCGCCGCTGCGCAGGCTGCCGAAGGCGAAGGGGATCGCCGCCAGGCACAGCGCCAGCACGTTGAGCGGGTAGAACCAGTGACCCCAGTAGTACTCCTCGAATTCGCTGGCATCGAGCTGGTTGCGCTTGCGGTAGTCGATGCCCTGCTTGAGGTCGGCCGACGACATGTAGCGCGGGCGCCAGATGTTGCTGGCGTTCGCGGCCAGCGCGGCGGAGTCAAGGCTGGATTCCCAGTGTTCCTCGGCCACGTCGGTCTGGGTGACGGAACGCTCCTCGAAATAGGTGCGCTTGACGTCGCGCAGCAGCCAGCCGGTGCTGCGATGTTCGGCGATGCGCGCGTGGGCGATCGACGACAGCCGGCCGGCGTCGTCGAACTCGAACAGGCGCACGTCGTTGAGCTCCAGCCAGCGCTCGTTCTCGTCGCCGCGCTCATGCCCGGCCTGGGCATTGAGGAAGGTGTCGCCCTCGCGTGCCCACAGGCCCGAATACTGCGCGACGATCATGTCCTTGGAACGGGCCGCCGACTTCATCATGTCGGCGCTGCGCTGGGCCCAGGGGCCGAGGGTTTCGGCGTTGGCCATCATCAGGCCGGTCAGCAGCAGCAGCGGCAGCGCGACCGACAGGCTCAGCCGCTTGCGCGAGATGCCAAGCGCGCGCAGGGCGGTCAGCTCGGAGCTGGCCGCGAGCTGGCCGAGGCCCATCAGCGAACCGATCACCGCCGCGGTCGGGAACATCGTGTACGCGCGGCGCGGCAGCGTATGCGCGATGTAGGTCACCGCGTCGAGGAAACCGTAGTTGCCCTGGCCGACGCTGCGCAGTTCGTCGACCATCGCCAGCACCAGGTCCAGCCCGGTCAGCACCGCCCAGGTCAGCACCACCGTGCCGATGACCACGCGCGCGACCAGCAGGTCGTGGATCTTGGGGAACGGCTTCATCGCATCCGCCCCCTCACGCCCTGGCCTTGCGCGAGCGCTTCATTCGCCCGTCGCCGAAGTACATCCATGCGCCGAACGCCAGCAGCGGCAGCACCAGCCACCACAGGCCCAGCGCCAGCGGCAGCTTGCCGTTGGCCAGCCCGTTGGTCCCGAGCAGCATCAGGTTGATGCCGAACACGTAGGCCAGCAGGCCGAGGATGATCCTGCCCCAGCGCGCCTGCCGCGGCGGGCTGCGCGCCAGCGGCACCGCCAGCAGCGCGAACGCCAGCGCCAGCAGCGGCGGTGCGAGGCGGAAATGCAGCTGCGCGCGGGCCCCGGGGCGATCGTCCGGCAGCAGCGCCAGGGTCGACATCAGCTCCGGATCGTCGTCCAGGTCGCGGCTCTCGGCGTCCGGCAGGCGCACCTCGTTGCTGGCGTAGCGCATCAGGCGGAAGTCCTTGCCGCCGTCCATCGGACCCTCGACGCGGAAACCCTCGTCCAGCTTCAGGTAGCGCGTCGTGCCCTCGAGGTTGAGCGTGCCGGTGCGGGCCGAGGTGATGTCCATGCGTCCCTCGTCCTGGCGATAGATGAAGACGCGGCCCAGGTACGTGCCGTCGTTGGACATCGCGTTCGCGTAGACCACGCCACCGCCGCCCGGCAGCTCGACGAAGCGCCCCGCCTCGAGCCCCGCGACCAGCAGGGTGCGCTGGCCCGCCTCGATCATCTGCTGCGAGTACTGCCGGGCCCAGGGCCCCAGCCACAGCGAGCAGGCGCCGATCATCAGCACGAACGGCACCACCAGCAGCATCAGCGGGCGCAGCATCCGGCGCGGGCCGACGCCGATCGAGGTGAGCACCGGCATCTCGCTGTCGCGGTACAGGCGCCCGACCGACAGCAGCAGGCCAAGCATCAGTCCCAGCGGCAGGATCAGCGGCAGGTAGTTGAGCACCTGCAGCCCGAGCTGGGCCAGCATCATGCCGGCCGGCACCCGGCCCCGGACGATGTCGCTCAGGACGTCGGCGAACACCGCGCCCAGGCTCACGATCATCAGCACCACCAGGGCCGCGAACGTGGTCTGCGCGAATTCGCGGAACAGGTAGCTGTCGAGCTTCGGCATCAAGGGGGCTTGGATGGGGGGTGACGCTGGAAAAGTCGGGCTTGATCATTCCGAACGCAGCGGGGAATCTCGTCGAATCAAGGGCTTGGATTTCCCGACTAAGCTCGAAATGACAGTTATTCGGCGGTTCCCTAGACTAGAGCATTGCGTCCGGACCGCCGTGGCTGCCGCGATCGATACGATCCCGGGGCCCGAAGGCCGCTTTCCGGACGACGATTGTACGGAAGTCACCTCGGAATCTGATTGATGACCCTCGAATTCACCCTGAACCGCGCCGCCCCCGGTGGCGCCAGCATCGACTGCGTCGTGGTAGGCGCCTTCTCCGACGGCACGCTGACGCCCGCCGCCCGGGCGCTGGACGGCGAAGGCCGGCTCGCGGCGCTGGCGACCCGCGGCGACATCTCCGGCGCCACCGGCAGGACCTTGCTGGCGCACGACCTGCCTGGCGTCACCGCGCCGCGGGTGCTGGTGGTCGGCCTCGGCGACCGGGCCAGGTTCGGCGTCGCGCAGTACCTCAAGGCGGTGGCCGACGCGGTGCGCGCGCTCAAAACCGGGCCGGTCAGGAGCGTGCTGTTCACGCTGTCCGAACTCGAGGTCAAGGACCGCGACGCCGCCTGGAACATCCGCCAGGCCGTGGTCGCCGCCGACCACGCGGCCTACCGCTACACCGCCACCCTCGGCGCGAAGAACAAGAAGCGCAGCGAGGCCGGCATCACCGCCTTCGCGGTGCAGGGCGAGGACGAGCAGGCGCTGGCGCAGGGCAAGGCGATCGCGGCGGGCGTGAAGTTCGCGCGCGAGCTGGGCAACCTGCCGCCGAACGTCTGCAATCCCGCCTACGTCGCGGAGCAGGCGCAGAGCTTCGCCGCGCGCTTCGACAAGGCCGAGGCGGAGATCCTCGACGAGGCGCAGATGGAGCAACTCGGCATGGGCTCGCTGCTCGCGGTCGCGCGCGGCTCGGCCAACCGGCCGCGGCTGGTCGTGCTCAAGTGGAACAACGGCGGCGACGCCAGGCCCTACGTCCTCGTCGGCAAGGGCATCACCTTCGACACCGGCGGCGTCAATCTCAAGACGCAGGGCGGCATCGAGGAGATGAAGTACGACATGTGCGGCGCGGCCAGCGTGCTCGGCACCTTCGTCTCCGCGGTCGGCCTGCAGCTGCCGATCAACCTCGTGGTCGTCGTGCCGGCGGTCGAGAACGCGATCGACGGCGACGCCTACCGCCCCTCCGACGTCATCACCAGCATGTCCGGCAAGACCATCGAGGTCGGCAACACCGACGCCGAGGGCCGCCTGATCCTGTGCGACGCGCTGACCTACGCCGAGCGCTTCCAGCCGCAGGCGCTGGTGGACGTGGCCACGCTGACCGGCGCCTGCATGGTCGCGCTCGGCCGCCATGCCTCGGGCCTGATGAGCAAGCACGACGACCTCGCCGGCGAACTGCTCGCCGCCGGCGAGACCGTGTTCGACCGCGCCTGGCGCCTGCCGCTGTGGGACGAATACCAGGCCCTGCTCGATTCCAACTTCGCCGACGTCTACAACATCGGTGGCCGCTGGGCGGGCGCGGTCACCGCCGGCTGCTTCCTGTCGCGCTTCACCGACGGCCAGCGCTGGGCGCACCTGGACATCGCCGGCAGCGCGAACACCGACGGCAAGATGGGCATGGCGACGGGACGGCCGGTGGGACTGCTGTCGCAGTGGCTGCTGGATCGCGCAACCGCATGAACACCCGCAGGAGCGCCTTCAGGCGCGGCCCCTCCACGGCATCCACGGCCTTCGGTCGCGCCTGAACGCGCTCCTACGAGCAGACATGCCACGCGCCGACTTCTACCTCATCGCCAAGCCGCGCTTCCACGGCGAGCCGCTGAAGCTCGTACGCGAACTGGTGCGCAAGGCCTGGGCCGCCGACCTGTGGACCCTGGTGCTGGCGCGCGACGCCGCGCAGGCGGAGGCACTCGACGACCTGCTGTGGGATACCGGCGAAGAGGAATTCATCCCGCACCAGATCGCCGGCCGCGAGGTGCAGGACGAGGACACGCCGGTGCTGATCGCCACGCCCGATGTCGACGCGCCGATGCGCCCGCTGGTGGTCAACCTGCGCGACGCGCCGGTCGCCGGCGGTTTCGAGCGCGTCCTGGAGGTGGTCCCCGCCGACGAATCCGCGCGCGGACCGCTGCGCGAGCGCTGGAAGCACTACAAGGCGCTCGGCTTCGAACTCAACAAACACGATATGTGATCCACGACTTTTGTCACCCGGCGCCCCATAACCTTTGTCATTCCGGGCGCAGCGAGGAATCTGCTCCATGAAAATGGACGTTCCGGCGACAGGCAGATTCCTCACTGCGTTCGGAATGACAACTTCGACATCATGACCGACCAACTCGCCCCCACCTACGATCCCGGCACCTTCGAATCCCGCCTCTACGCCGAGTGGGAAGCGGCCGGCGTGTTCGCGCCGCGCGGCGACGGCCCCGCCTACACCATCCTGCTGCCGCCGCCGAACGTCACCGGCACCCTGCACATGGGCCACGCCTTCCAGCACACGCTGCAGGACGCGCTGATCCGCTACCACCGCATGCGCGGCTACCGCACGCTGTGGCAGATGGGCACCGACCACGCCGGCATCGCGACCGAGATGGTGGTCTCGCGCAACCTCGCCATCGCCGGCGGCGGCGAAACCCGCGACTCGCTCGGCCGCGAGGGCTTCATCGCCAGGGTCTGGGAGTGGAAGCAGCAGTCCGGCGACACCATCGAGCGGCAGATGCGCCGGCTCGGCACGTCCGGCGACTGGACGCGCAAGGTGTTCACGATGGACGAAGGGCCGTCGAAGGCGGTGATCGAAGCCTTCGTGCGGCTGCACGAGCGGGGCCTGATCTACCGCGGTAAGCGGCTGGTGAACTGGGACCCGGTGCTGAACACCGCGATCTCGGACCTGGAGGTCGAGAACCGCGAGGTGCCCGGCCACATGTGGCATTTCAGGTACCCGCTGGCCGGCGGCGAAACCTACGAGTACATCGAGCGCGACGCCGACGGCAACATCACGCTCCGCGAGACGCGCGACTACATCTCCATCGCCACCACGCGCCCGGAAACGATGCTGGGCGACGGCGCCGTGGCGGTGCATCCGGACGATGCGCGCTATGCGCCCATCGTCGGCAAGCTCTGCGAGATCCCGGTCGGCCCCAGGCGGCACCGCCGCCTGATCCCGATCATCGTCGACGAATACCCGGACCCGGAATTCGGTTCCGGCGCGGTGAAGATCACCGGTGCGCACGACTTCAACGACTACGCGGTGGCCGCGCGCAACGGGATCCCGCTGTACGCGCTGATGGACAGCCATGCGCGCATGCGCAGCGACGGCCTGCCCTACGAGGAAAGCGCGCGGATCGCCGGGGAGATCGCGCGCGGCGAACGCGAGGCCGGCGACGTCGGCGCGCTCAACCTCGTTCCGGACGAGCTGCGCGGGCTGGACCGCTACGAAGCGCGCGCGCGCGTGGTCGCGGCGATCACCGGGGAAGGCCTTGCCGTGACCGACGCGGACGGCAACCCCGTGGTCGAGTCCAAGCCGATCATGCAGCCCTTCGGCGACCGCTCCGGATCGGTGATCGAGCCGTACCTGACCGACCAGTGGTTCGTGCGCATGGACGACATGGGCCGGCGCGGCATGGAACTGGTCGAGAACGGCTCGGTGAAGTTCGTGCCACCGAACTGGATCAACACCTACCGCCACTGGATGGAGAACATCCAGGACTGGACGATCAGCCGCCAGCTCTGGTGGGGGCACCGGATCCCGGCGTGGTTCGACGAGGCAGGCGAGGTCTACGTCGGGCGCGACGAGGCAGAGGTCCGCGCGAAGCACGGCCTCGGCGACCGCCCGTTGCAGCAGGACAGCGACGTGCTCGAGACCTGGTTCTCGTCGGCGCTGTGGCCGTTCAGCACCCTGGGCTGGCCGGACGAGGCCGCGATGCGCGAGCGCGGCTTCGACGACTTCCTGCCGACCAGCGTGCTGGTGACCGGCTTCGACATCATCTTCTTCTGGGTCGCGCGCATGGTGATGATGACCGACGCGCTGACCGGCAAGGTCGCGTTCGACGACGTCTACATGACCGGCCTGGTGCGCGACAAGGACGGCCAGAAGATGTCCAAGTCCAAGGGCAACATCCTCGATCCGCTCGACATCATCGACGGCATCAGCGCCGACGCCCTGGTCGCCAAGCGCACCACCGGGCTGATGAAGCCCAAGGACGCACCGAAGATCGAGAAGGCCACGCGCAAGGAATTCCCCGACGGCATCATCGCCCACGGCGCCGACCCGCTGCGCTTCACCATGGCCGCGCTCGCCGGCCCCGGCCGCGACATCAAGTTCGACCTGGGCCGCGCCGAGGGCTACAAGAACTTCTGCAACAAGCTGTGGAACGCCACCCGCTTCGTGCTGATGAACACCGAAGGCCGGGAACCGGGAATCGGGAATCGGGAATGGGGGAAGCTCGCGCCCGTTACCGACGCGGAGCGCTGGATCCTCTCCCGCCTTGCGAAGACCGCCGCAGAAGCCGAAACCCACTTCGCCGCCTACCGCTTCGACCTGCTCGCGCAATCGCTGTACGAGTTCGCCTGGAACGAATACTGCGACTGGTTCGTCGAACTGGCGAAACCCGCCCTGCAGGGCAGCGACGCCGAAGCCGCCGACAGCACCCGCCACACCCTGCTGCACGTGCTGGAATCGCTGCTGCGCCTGCTGCATCCGCTCATCCCCTTCGTCACCGAAGAACTGTGGCGCCAGGTCGCGCCGCGCCTGGGCATCGGCGGCGACACCATCTCGCTGCAGCGCTATCCGCAGGCGGCGGACCTGGCCGGCGACTTTGCGCAGGCCGAAGCCGACATCGAATGGCTCAAGCAGATGGTCACCGCCCTGCGTCGCATCCGCAGCGAACTCGGCGTGTCGCCGACGAAGCAGGTGCCGCTGCTGGTCCAGGCCGGCAGCGCCAACGACCTCGCGCGCCTGCAGCGCTTCGATTCGCAGCTGCGCTCCCTCAATCGGCTCGCGCGCATCGAGACGATCAACGGCGATCCACCTCCCGCCGCCGCCGGCCTGGTCGGCGAGCTGAAGCTGTTCGTGCCGCTGGAAGGCCTGGTCGATCTCGACGCCGAGCGCGCGCGCCTCGACAAGGAAATCGCTCGGGTGTCGGCGGAGCGGGAGAAGAGCGAGGCGAAGCTGGCGAAATTCAGCGACAAGGTGCCGCCGGCGGTGGTGGAGCAGGAGCGCCAGCGCCTCGCCGACTGGACCGCGCAGCGCGACGCGCTTTCCGCGCAACGCGCGCGCCTGTCGTAAGGCGGGTTGCGGGTTGCCCCCACCCCCAGCCCTCCCCCGCAGGCGGGGGAGGGCTGGGGGTGGGGGCACGACGGATGCACATCCACCCGGGGGGATATCCAGGAACACCCGTCAGAGCACGGGCATCCTCGCAATCTCGTCCGGCAACAGCTCCTTCGCCATCACGATCGCATCCTCGCGCCCCCCGTGCGCCGGGTAGTAGCGCGGGCGCCGGCCGATCTCGTTGAAACCCTCGTCGTGGTAGAGCGCGATGGCGTTCGGATTCGACGGCCGCACCTCGAGGAACACGCGCTGCGCGCCCTGCGCGCGCGCGACCCGCACCAGCGCGCGCAGCAGGCGGCGGCCATGTCCCTGCCCCTGTTCGACGGGATCGACGCAGACGTTGAGCACGTGCGCCTCGTCGGCGGCGACGCTCAGCACGCCGTAGCCGATGATCCCGGCATCGCCCTGCAGCACCCAGGCCGGGTACGCCGCGCGCAGGCAGTCGCGGAAGATGCCCGGCGTCCACGGGAACGGATATGCGCGCAGCTCGATCCGCATGACCTCGTCGACGTCGTCGTCGCGCATCGGCCGCAGCGAGGCCTGCGCCCGCCCCGCGTCGACGGCGACCGCGCTCACCGCGCGGGCCTCGCGCGCAGTCCGCGCAGGCGCGGCCACAGGGCGCGACGCGCGGCGGCGTCGCGCAGGCCGCCCGGCGGCAGCAGGCTACGGCACAGCGCGATGGCTTCGCCATCGCCGGCGGTGCGCCCGGCGGCGCGCAGCAGCGCGCGCATCAGGGGATCGATCGCCGGTCCGGGGGCCGCGGCGGCCAGCGGCGGCGGCTCGGACGCGACCGCGGCGGCATCGCCGCCGCCCACGGCATAGACCACATGCCCCAGCGCCGCGAGGATCTCGCGCTGCAGCGGGTCCCAGCTCACGCCGGCGACACCCGCCCGCTGTCGTGCCGGCGCCAGTACCACAGCACCGGGCCCGACAGCGCATACAGCGTGGACACGACCAGCAGCGTCTTCGGCGGATCCACCCACAGCGCGATCAGCGCGCCGACCGCGATCAGCAGGGCGAAGAACGGCACGCGATCGGCCTTCGGCCCGCTGGCGCTGCCCTTGAAGCTGTCGTAGCGCAGCCGGCTCACCATCAGCACGCCGGCAATCACGGTCACCGCCAGCGCGCCGTAGCGCAGCTCCTCGCCGACGAAGCCAAGCTCGTGGCAGGTCCAGACGAAGCTCGCCATCAGCCCCGCGGCGGCCGGGCTGGCCAGGCCGATGAACCAGCGCTTGTCGACCGTGCCCACCTGGCTGTTGAAGCGCGCCAGCCGCAGCGCGGCGCAGGCCGCGTACAGGAACGCGGCCAGCCAGCCGACCTTGCCCAGCGTCACCCCGTCGAGCTTCATCGACATCAGCGCCCAGTGGTACATCACCAGCGCCGGCGCCATGCCGAAGCTGACCAGGTCCGCGAGCGAGTCGTACTGCACGCCGAATTCGCTCTGGGTATTGGTCAGGCGCGCGACCCGGCCATCGATGCCGTCGAGGACGCCGGCGACGAAGATCGCGATGCAGGCCGCGCCATACCGCCCCTGCGACGCGGCGATGATCGCGAAGAAGCCCGCGAACAGGCCGCCGGTGGTGAACAGGTTGGGCAGCAGGTAGATGCCGCGGCCGCGCGGTGGTGCTGGGGTCTGGGGCTCCATCCGGCCAGTTTAGCGCCTGCGGGCGCGCCACGATCGACCCGTCCCGCGGCTGTCGGGATGCTTCGCCGGCGCATGCCGGAAGGACCCCGGCATTGCCGGCAGTTCACGTTTCCGCGGCGCCGTGCTTGCGTCGACGGCTGGGCGATGCTGGAATCGCGCCACGACCGCCCCCGCAGGAGTCACGCGATGCCCCGCCTTCCCTTCCTGGCGCTTGCCGCCCTGTGCCTGCTGGCCGCCTCCGCCGGCCATGCCGGCGAGGTCTACCAGTGGAAGGACGCCAACGGCGTGACCCACTATTCACAGACGCCGCCGCCCAAGGGCAGCTACCAGCAGCGCCAGATCACCAACAGCGGCGCCAGCGCGGTGCAGCAGACCGCGGCCGCGGGCGAAGAAGCCCCGGCCGAAAACCAGCAGTGCGCCACCGCACGCGCCAACGTCACCGCGCTGACGGGAGACCGCCCGGTGCACGAAGCCGGCGAAGACGGCCAGCCGGGCCGTGCGCTGAACGACGCCGAGCGCGCCAGCCAGCTTGAGCTGGCGAACGCGGCAGTGAAGGCCTACTGCACCACGCCCGCGGGCTAGGGCCCGATGCGGCTGGCCTGGGCCATCGTCGCGGGCGCAGTCGGCGCCGGCGTGCTCGCGTGGTGGCTGGCGCGCGACGAGGCCCCGTCCCCGCAGGCGCAAGCCGCCGACACCGCCGCGGCGGCTCCGGGCCGTTCCGGAACCGCGGCATCGGCGGGCCCCGCGCTGTATCGCTGGCGCGACGCCGACGGCGTCGTCCAGATCACCGACGTCCCGCCGAAAGGCCGCGACTACACCGTCGTCGACGTCGGCGCACTCGAGCGCCGCAACATCATCGACCCCAATCCCGAAGTCACCGAGGCGCGCTGAGCCGCCGCGCGGCATGCGATCCGGGTGCGCATGGCAAAATGCGCGTCCCGCCGCCCCGAGTCCGCCGATGCGCCTGTCGCAGTTCCACCTCCGCACCGAGAAGGAAACGCCCGCCGACGCCGAGATCGTCAGCCACAAGCTGATGCTCAAGGCCGGCATGGTCCGCAAGCTCGCCGCCGGCCTGTATACATGGTCGCCGCTGGGCCTGCGCGTGCTGCGCAAGGTCGAGGCGGTGGTGCGCGAGGAGATGGACCGCGCCGGCGCGGTGGAAATGGCGATGCCGTCGATCCAGCCCAAGGAGCTGTGGGAGGAAACCGGCCGTTGGCAGAAGTTCGGGCCGCAACTGCTGAAGATCCGCGACCGCAAGGAGCAGGACTACTGTTTCACCCCGACCGCCGAGGAGGCGGTAACCGACTTCGCGCGCAACGAGCTGGCCAGCTACAAGCAGCTGCCGGTCAATTTCTACCAGGTCACCACCAAGTTCCGCGACGAGATCCGCCCGCGCTTCGGGGTGATGCGCGCGCGCGAGTTCATCATGAAGGACGCGTACTCGTTCCACGTCTCCGACGAGGACCTGCAGCGCGAATACCGCAACATGTACGACACCTACGCGCGCATCTTCACCCGGCTCGGGCTGAAGTTCCGCGCGGTGTTCGCCGACACCGGCGCGATCGGCGGCAGCGCATCGCACGAGTTCCACGTGCTGGCCGACTCCGGCGAGGACGCGCTGGCGTTCTCGGAAGGTTCGGAATATGCCGCCAACGTCGAGCTGGCCGAGGCGGTGTCGCCGGGCGAGAGCCCCGCCGCCGCCGAAACCCTGCGCAAGGTCGACACTCCGGTGCAGAAGACCTGCGAGGACGTCGCCGCCCTGCTCGGCATCGAGCTGCAGCGCACGGTGAAGTCCGTGGCGCTGATGGGCGTGGACGCCGAGGGCGGCCCGCAGTTCGTGCTCGCGCTGGTGCGCGGCGACCACGTGGTCAACGAGATCAAGCTGGCCAAGCTGCCCGGCCTGGCCGACTACCGGCTCGCGACCGAGGCCGAGATCCTCGAGCACCTCGGCGCCGAGCCCGGCTTCCTCGGCCCGCTGAACGCGCGCAGGAAGATCCGCGTCGTCGCCGACCGCAGCGTCGCGGCGATGGCGGATTTCGTGGTCGGCGCGAACGAATCGGGTTTCCACGTCGCCGGCGTGAACTGGGGCCGCGACCTGCCCGAGCCCGACGAGACCGCCGACATCCGCAACGTCGTCGCCGGCGATCCCTCACCCGACGGCAAGGGCGTGCTCGGCCTCGCCCGCGGCATCGAGGTCGGTCACGTGTTCGCGCTCGGCCGCAGGTATTCCGAGGCGATGCAGTGCACCGTGCTCGACGAGAACGGCAAGGCCGTGCATCCGGCGATGGGCTGCTACGGCATCGGCGTGTCGCGCATCGTCGCCGCGGCGATCGAACAGAACCACGACGATGCGGGCATCGCGTGGCCGGCGCCGATGGCGCCGTGGCAGGCCGCCGTCTGCATCATCAACCCCAAGGGCAACGCAGACGTGTCCGCGGCGGCGGAATCGCTGTATCGCGAACTCAACGACGCCGGCGTCGAAACCCTGCTCGACGACCGCGGACTGAGGCCGGGACCAATGTTCGCCGATATCGAGTTGATCGGCATTCCGCACCGGATCGTGGTTTCCGAGCGCGGCCTGGCCGCCGGCACCTTTGAATATCGCTCGCGCGCCGCCGTGGAATCGGACAATCTCGATCGGGAATCGCTGCTCGCGCGTCTGCGCGGCGAATAAGTCCTCCGGAAAGCCTTGGAGCTCCGGCCGACCTGGCTCCTTGAAGAAGTCCTTTTTACTTCAGAAGGCACCTTTTCCACATCATCATCGCGCCAGCGGCGCACAATTCGCCTCGCTGTCATCCCGCATAATCCACATTGCTGTCATCCCGAGCGCAGCGAGGGATCTGCTTTCCGAAGCGTCGCAGTCACAGATCCCTCGCTGCGCTCGGGATGACAAGTTCAAGAATACGCCGAAAACGACAGATTCAAACGTCAAAAGCCCGGCCCACGGCACAATTGAAGTCGGAATACCCGCGGAAACCTCCCGGATAATCTTCTTCACGCCAGCTCGACATTGGCAGGCGTTTTCCATTGCCACCCATTTTTCATTATTATTCCCGCGTACCATGGACGGGACATTCCTTTTCAGATTCCGGAGCTTGTTCGCATGGCAATCGATTTGAACGCACTTTCGTCGAGGGAACTCGACGTCCTGATTTCCGCGGCGAAGCGTCGCAAGACCGCGCTGAAGAAGCGCAAGCCCATCGCTGCGATCCGCAAGCGGATCGTCGATTTCGCCACCGCGGAAGGTTATTCGGTCGCCGAACTGTTCGGCGGCAAGGCGCCCGCCGCGAAGACGGCCCGCACCGCGAAGAAGGCGGCCAGCAAGACCAAGGGCCGCAAGCTCGGCAAGGTGCCGCCGAAGTACCGCAACCCCGCGAATGCCGCCGAAACCTGGACCGGCCGCGGCAAGCAGCCGCGCTGGCTGGCGGCGCTGGTCAAGAAGGGCAAGAAGCCCGAGGATTTCCTGATCAAGAAGTGATCGCGGCCATCCCGGCTGCATCCATGGAAACGCCGGCGTCGCCGGCGTTTTCGTTTGTCCCGCCCTCCGATTGAATGCGCCGTCGCGCCTGAAGGCGCTCTCGCAGGTGCGGATATCCTGTAGGAGCGCCTTCAGGCGCGACAGGACGCAACGAAACACCCTGCCAGGCTCGGCTGGTGCAACCCGCTCTACAGGTTCCGCCGCGCCGGCAGCAGCAGGTTGCCGATCAGCAGGCCCGCGATCAGCGCCAGCAGCACGTTGACCACGGTGATCGCCGCGTCCTGGCCGGCGGCGACGTCCTGCTGCTGCACCGCCACCAGCAGGCTGCGCAGGCTGGTGCTGCCGGGCACCAGCATGATGATGCCGGGCACGCGGATCAGCGCGCCCGGGCGGTTCATCCAGCGCGCGTAGCCATTGCCGGCGACGGTGACGACCAGCGCCGACAGGAACACGCCGATCGGACTGCCCAGCCACTGGCCCACCAGGCGCGAAATCGCGTATCCGGCGATCGCGGCCGCCATCACCAGCAGGTAGTCGCGGCGCCCGGCGCGGAACAGCGCCGCGAACGCCCACGACGCGGTGACCACCGCGCCCCACTCCACCCAGGCCGTCTGCGGCCGCCAGGCCCGTACCTGCGGCTCCAGCCCGGACAGCTGCACCACGGTGAGCGCGATCATCGTGCCGACGGTCAGCTTCAGCAGCGTGGTCATCGCGCCGGCGAAGCGCGCCGTCCCCGAGACCAGATGCTGGCTGGTCAGTTCGCTGAAGGCATTGGTCAGCGCCATGCCGGGCATCAGCACGATCATCGAGGCGATGACCACGGTATTCAGGTTCAGCGGCGCGACGAAGCTGGCCACCAGCGCGGCCAGCCCGCCGGCGACGATGCCGGCGAGCGCGTCGCCGGCTTCCTTCATCTGCGGGCGGCCACGGCCGGACAGGTCCAGCAGCCCGACCAGCATGCCGATCACGCCCGCGGTGGCGACGTCGAGCCACGGCAGCCGCAGCAGGCCGGCGACGCTCGCCGCCGCGAGGCCGAAGCCGATCACCTGCTGCAGGTTGCCGCGCCAGCCGCTCGTCCGGTCCAGCGCGCGCAGCGCGGCGTGGCCTTCGGCGATGTCGAGCCGGCCGGCCACCACCTCCTCCGCGATCCGGTCGGCCTCGCACAGCTTGTAGAGGTTGGTCTCGCCGGGCGGCAGGCGGATCACGCGCGTGGTGTCGCTCTCGCCGGGCGGCCGCTGCGGGTCGCTGAAGGTCAGGATCATCCCGGTCGGATTGCTCCACGGCTCGCAGTCGAGCCCGAGCCGGCGGGCGACCGAGACGATCGCGCCCTCCAGCCGCTGCGACGTCGTCCCGTACAGGTGCAGGTGCTCGGCCAACTCGACGAGGAACGCGATGCGCGTGGCGTAGGCGGCGGTGGCGGGCATCGTCGTGGTCGACATCGCGACAGGATCGCATGGCCGGGGGCGGCGACGCATCCGCAGGCGCCGCCCGGCCTGCTGTCCGCACGGTGATGCCTGTATCCTCGCCCCGACATGACCGTGCCCGCCAGCCTGCCCCCCACTGCCGAGCCCGATCCGCAGGACGCGGCCCTGCTGCGCCTTGGCGGGCGCTGGACGCTCGACCACGCGCGGGAGATCGGCAAGGCGCTGCGCGAGGCGCCCGATTCGATCGGCGCGATCGATGCCTCCGGCGTCGACCGGCTCGATTCGGTCGGGGTGCTGCAGCTGCTGCGCTACGCCGAGCGCAGGCAGCTCGACTACCAGACCTTCCGCTTCCGCGACGACCACCTGGCGCTGGTCGCCGCGATCGAGGACGTGCACGACGACCGCCCGAAGGCGAAGCGCGAGTACGGCTTCGCCGCGGCGCTGGCGCGGCTTGGCTACGCGGTGCAGGACAACGCACAGGAGGTCGTCGCGCTGGTCAGCTTCCTCGGCGAGACCCTGGTCAAGCTGGGACGCACGATCCTCGACCCGCGGCGCTTCCGGCTCACCCCGACGGTCCACCACATGGAGCAGGTCGGCCTCGACGCGGTGCCGCTGGTGGCGCTGCTGTCGTTCCTCGTCGGCGCGGTCATTGCCTTCCTCGGTTCGCAGATCCTCGCCGACTTCGGCGCCACGATCTTCGTCGTCGAACTGGTGTCGATCGCGTTCCTGCGCGAGTTCGGCGTGCTGCTGACCGCGATCCTGCTCGCCGGCCGCACCGCCAGCGCCTTCACCGCGCAGATCGGCGCGATGGTCAGCCGCGAGGAGATCGACGCGATCCGCACCCTGGGCCTGGACCCGGTCGAGCTGCTGGTGATCCCGCGCGTGATCGCGCTGCTGGTGATGCTGCCGCTGCTGACCTTCATCGCCATGGTCGCTGGCCTGCTCGGCGGCCTGTCGGTGGGCGCCTTCAGCCTCGACATCCCGCCGCAGGCGTACCTGGCGCGCATGGAGCAGGAGATGGAGCTGCGCCACTTCCTGATCGGCATGTCCAAGGCGCCGGTGTTCGCCCTGGTGATCGGCCTTATCGGCTGCCTGGAGGGCCTGCAGGTGAAGGGCACGGCGCAGTCGGTGGGCGAGCGCACCACCTCCAGCGTGGTGCAGACGATCTCGCTGGTGATCGTGCTCGACGCGATGGCGGCGATCTGGTTCATGTACATGGATTGGTGATGATGAAGCCGGGATTCGGGATTGGGGATTCGGGATTCGCAAACGCGCATAGTGCGGAGGCGATGGAGGCCTTGCCTTGACGAATCCCGAATCCCCAATCCCGAATCCAGACGATCGCGAAGTGATCGTTTCCGTCCGCGGACTGGTCAACCGCTTCGGCGCGCAGACCGTGCACGACGGGCTCGACCTCGACGTGCGCCGCGGCGAGATCATCGGCGTGGTCGGCGGCTCGGGCACCGGCAAGTCGGTGCTGATGCGCTCGCTGATCGGCCTGCGCCGGCCCGACGACGGCCGGATGGAAGTGCTCGGCGTCGACCCGCGTTCGGACGATCCGGCCGACCGGCTGCACATCGAGCGCAACACCGGCGTGCTGTTCCAGGACGGCGCGCTGTTCTCGTCGTTGACCGTCGGCGAGAACGTGCAGGTGCCGCTGAAGGAGCACCACCCGGACCTGCCCGACTCGCTGCGCTACGAGCTGGCGCTGCTGAAGGTGCGCCTCGCCGGCCTGCCCGCCGACGCGCTGGAAAAGCTGCCGTCGCAGCTGTCGGGCGGCATGCGCAAGCGCGCGGCGCTGGCGCGCGCGCTTGCGCTCGATCCGCCGCTGCTGTTCCTCGACGAGCCCACCGCGGGCCTCGACCCGATCGGCGCCGCCGCGTTCGACCGCCTGATCCGCACCCTGCAGCAGGCGCTGGGGCTGACCGTGTTCCTGATCACCCACGACCTCGACACGCTGTACGCGATCTGCGACCGTGTCGCCGTGCTGGCCGACCGCAAGGTCGTCGCGGCGGCGCCGATCGCCGAGATCGAGCAGATCGAGCATCCGTGGATCCGCGAGTACTTCCATGGCCCGCGCGGGCGCGCAGCCCGCGACGCGATGGCCACCGCCAAGGACACCTGACGCATGGAAACCAAGGCCAACTACGTGCTGATCGGCGCGTTCACCATCGCGGTGACGCTGTTCCTGCTGCTGTTCGCGCTGTGGGCCGCGAAATACGCCTCCGACCGCAGCTGGACGGAGTACCAGGTGGTGTTCCGCGAGCCGGTCACCGGACTCACCGAGGGCAGCAGCGTGCAGTACAACGGCATCGCCGTGGGCACCGTCGACGACCTGATGCTGGCACCCAACGACCCGCGCCAGGTGATCGCGCGGCTCAGGCTGCAGGCCAACGCGCCGGTGAAGACCGACACCCGCGCCCGGCTGTCGATGACCAGCCTCACCGGCCCGCCGATCATCCAGCTGACCGGTGGCAGCCCCGGCGCGCCGGCGTTGGTTCCGCACGGCGACGGCGACATCCCCGTGATCCAGACCGAGGCCTCGGCGCTGCAGAACATCGCCGACACCGCCAACCGCCTGGTCGAGCGCCTGGACAAGGTGCTCAGCGAGGAGAACGTGCAGCGCATCACCGCCACGCTCGACAACATCCAGAACATGACCGGCGCGATCGCCGAGCAGCGCGAGGACATGCGGGAGATCCTGATCAACGCGCGCACCGCCAGCCAGCAGCTGACGGTGACGATGGCCTCGGCCAACCGCACGCTCGACACGTTCGACCGCGAACTGGCGCAGCAGCTGCCGGAACTGATCGGCAAGATCGACGGCACCCTGACCAAACTCGACTCGGCCGCGCGCGGCGCCGACACGATCCTCAACGAGAACCGCGCCGCCATCAACAGCTTCGCCAACGACGGCCTGTCGCAGCTCGGCCCGACCCTGGGCGAGCTGCGCAGCCTGATCCGCGACCTGCGTCGGATCAGCGACCGGCTCGACGCCAACCCGTCGCGCTACCTGCTCGGGCGCGACGCGCCGAAGGAGTTCGAACCGTGATGAAGCCGGGAATCGGGAATCGGGAATCGGGAATGGGCAAGTCGCAACGTCGCTGCGCGACCGGCGCCGCGCGCCTCGTTGCCGCAGCGCTGCTGGCGCTGGGACTGGCCGGCTGCTCGCTCCTGGGCGGTGGCGAACGCGAGCGCTCCACGATCTACGCGCCCGACCCGCGCGTCGCAGTGGATCCGTCTGCGCCCGAGGTGTCGTGGCAGCTGTCGCTGAGCCCGCCGGTGGGCGCGCGCGCCATCGACAGCTTCCGCATCGCGGTGCGGCCCGCGCCGGACGAACTGCAGGTCTACCGCGGCGCCAACTGGGCCAAGACCCCGACCGACATGCTGCAGGACACGCTGCTGCGCGCGCTGGAGGACTCGGGCAAGATCCCCTCGGTCGCACGCCAGGGCGCCGGCATCACCGCCGACTACAAGCTGGTCGTCGACCTGCGCCGCTTCGAGGCCGACTACGCCGGCAGCGCCGTTCCCGCGGCGACCATCGAGTTCAACGCCAAGCTGGTGCACACCATCGACCAGGGCATCGTCGCCTCGCGCACCTTCCAGCGCGCGCAACCGGCGTCCGGCACCGACGTCGCCCTGGTCGTGGACGCCTTCTCCCGCAGCCTGGAAGCCATCACCGCGGAACTGGCGAACTGGATCCTGATCGCTGGCGATGCCCACCAGCGCGAGGCGCATCCGGACGTTCGGCGCTGAGCGTTCATCTCCGGGCCTGCCTTCGAGGTTCACGTGCCTGCGTGTTCCCCTGGTTGTGCGTAGCCCGGCGAATGATTTCCGCAGCGTTCGATCGCGCCTGAAGGCGCTCCTGGAAGTCTCCTGCGTTTGCAGGAGCGCCTTCAGGCGCGACCGGGCCCAGCCGGCAGGATGCGCCGGAACGTCAGGTTGATCCGCGGACCAACCGGCTTCGCTGTCCGCGGCAGCGCGTGCCGGTAATCCTCCTGGGTGTCGCCACGCATGACGAGCAGGCTGCCGTGCGAGAGGTCGAATGCGAGTTTCCGCTCGGGATCACGCCGATGCTTCAGCACGAAACGTCGCGTCGCACCGAGGCTGAGCGACGCGATCACTGGCCGCACGCCCAGTTCCGGTTCGTCGTCGCTATGCCAGCCCATGCAGTCGCGGCCATCGCGATATAGGTTCGCAAGTACGCTATTGAACGCGATTCCGGTTTCGCGAACCAGCCTGTTGCGGATGGACAGAAGGGCTTCCGGCCATGGATATGGCTCGTGGTTGATGCTGGAATAGCGATACGCAGCGCCAGCATCACCAATCCAGCAACTCATCCGTGGGGCTTCGATTTCACGGCCGAATAATCGCACCCGGTGTCTTTCCCAGTGAACATCACGGGCCAGAATTCCAAACAGGTTGGTGGCAGCGGCCGCGTCCAACCAGGAGTGGTCCACGGCAAGATCCGCCCGTCTCAATGCAAATTGATCCCTCGGCATGTCAGCGTCTTGGCTCCAGCCTGATCCATGTCGTCTTGTACTCGAGCGGCGAGTGTCCCTTGCCCGTGGCGAGTTCCATATGGACCGTCACAAAGGAACGCGGCATTGCAGGATGCGGCGTCATCGACACAGGCCCATCTGATTGGCTGTCGGCATCCCCATTCCGCGCCGGCCAGCCCCCGAACGGCAGTTCCGCAGCCCGAATAGCTGTTGCGACTGGCGTACGGCAGTTCGGCCTCCCAACGCAGCGTAGCCCGGTCAGGTTGAAAATTACGCAGGCGGTATTTGCCGTCCGAGGGTCGAATACCGCCAAAGTCACGCCACCGGGGTCCTATCGGCAAAGAAGAAACGGGCGCCATTGCGCCCGTTTCTTCTTCAAAGCCCGGCAATCCGATGCCATTCGCTCAGATCACGGCTCCACGACCCATGACTGGTCCGCAACGGTGTACAGGCGCGACAGGCCTGCATATCGACCCGACCACCAGATGATGTTTTCACCGGTCTGCGAATTGCGCCAGTACAGGTCGGTCTTTCCGTCACCGTTGTAGTCGCCGGAATCGACCACTTTCCAGGACAGTGGGAGCGTCTTTTCATACAGCCTCGTCGCATACTGCCCGCCCCACCAGATCAGGGTCTGCCCGGTTGAAGTGTTGGACCAGAAGATATCTGCACCGCCATCGCCGTTGAGATCGCCAACGGCAACGACGGTCCAGTTCTTGTCGGCGATCGTCTTGAGCGAAGTCAGATTGGCGTATTTGCCAGACCACCAGATGATGTTCTGGCCGTTGCTGGAATTGCGCCAGAGGACATCGAACTTGCCATCATTGTTGAAGTCTCCGGTGCCGACAACCTTCCACGCCTTGTCAACGGTCTTCTCGTTTGTCCGGCCGGCATAACTTCCGCTCCACCATACGATGTTCTGTCCGGTGGCCGAATTCCGCCAGAAGATATCCGACTTCCCGTCACCATCGAAATCCGCCACGCCGACGACCTGCCAGGATTGTGACGAGACCGTGGTTACGTACTTCAGTCTGGCCTTGCTCCCATCCGGCCAGATGATGTTCTTGCCGTTACTGGTGTTGCGCCAGAACAGGTCGGCCTTGCCATCCCCGTCGAAATCCCCCGATCCCACGATGCGCCAGGAAAGATCGGAAACGGTACCGGGGCTGGTACGCCCATCAGCAACGCCCTTCCACCAGACATAGACCTGGCCAGTCCTGCGATTGCGCCAGAACACCTCCGAGACACCATCTCCATCCATGTCGTCGTTGAGGTACGACGGGTACGGGACCACCGTGTCGCGGAAGGTCGCGACAATCGGCATGGTGATGTTCATGCTGCGGGCATTGTCCGACTGGTTCGCCACACCGGTGGGACGACCCGACGCGAAGTTGACCAGCGGATTCGCGAAATAGGGAATCTCGACCTGGGAATCACCCGACGGGTACGCCATGATCGTATGGAACCCGGTCGCGGAAGACTCGCGGTAACCATACGAGTAGGTGTGTGCGCCCGCGCGACCCTGCGCATCCTGCGAATTGTGGGCCTGGCCCATCAGGTGGCCCAGTTCGTGCGCCAGCGAGTAGTCGCTGCAGAAATAGGTGTTGTTGTCGCTTTCGTCGCGGTCCTCGCCGTCGCTGATCACGGCGTAGCCGAACTCCGCGTCGGCCGCGGCCGAAATCCCGGACTGGTTCATGCCCAGCAGCCAGGCGATGCCGCAGCCGTCCTGCTCCGGCTCGCGATACCGGCGGACGAATGCGACCAGGTCGGCACCGTACTCGTCGCGTGCCGCGCGCAACGCATTGAACGCGGCATTCGGGGTAATCGGCTGCTGCGTGGTGGCGTTGTAGCCGGTCAACTGCTGCAGCGCATCCTGGTTGTCGGAGGTGTCCGCGTAATTGACCTGCAGCGTGTGCACGGCACGCAGGCGCATGTTCACGCCGCTGTTCGCATAGGCTGCGTTGGTCATCGCCACCAGGCTGGTCACGAACGTCGCCGCCGCCGCCTGGCTGCCGTAGGCGCTGGCCAGGCCGTTGGAGTAGCCGATGAGCACGTCGACGACTGCGGCGGCCTTTTCGGGAACTGCCGCAGCCGGCTCCGCCTTGGCCAGGTGCCGCGATGCCGCGGCGGTCAGCATGCCGCCCTCGGGAGGCAGCAGGAAATCCTCACCCTTCTCGCGCCTGCCGCCATTGGAGGCAACGAGGCTGCGATCGGTCGCGACGACCCACGCGCCCGTCCTGTCCGTGCGCACGCGGTAGTAGTCGTCGCCCTTCGAGACCATGCCGAACACGGCCTTCTCGCCGAAGGTCAGCACCGCGGTGCTGCCGTCGGGGCTGCTGCCGATCCAGGTCCAGTTGCCGTCGGGTTGTTCCTCATGGCGCTCGTACTTGAGGCGCAGCGCCTGTCCGTCCGGCGTGTTGACGACCATCTCGCCGCCGCCGATCGCGTTCAGCGCATGCGCTTCGCTGATCGCGACGGGGTGGTAGGTGTATGCGCCCGACTGCCGGGCCTTGCGTGCGCCGCCATAGGACAGCAGTTCGCCGCGGTCGGGCAGCGACGCGAAGTTCGTCGTGGCGCCACGCAGCGCGGCCAGCGATGCCTGGGTCGGCGCGCCGCTGGCAGCGACACCCGTCTTGGCAGTGGCGTCGGATGTCCCGGCAAGATCGGAATCGGATTCCGAAGTGCAGCCTGCCAATCCAGCGATCAGCATCAGTCCCAGCAAATGTTTGCGCATGTCGCAATCCCGAATGAGAAAAGTCTCCGCCCTGCGCCGGAGAGTTTCGCAGCATAAGCCTCTTGCTGGCTGGCCGGAAGCTAAACAGCGCCTAAAGGAACCCCGGGAAACGGCCGCCTCGAGCGCAGAGGGAAATCTATGTGCTTGAAAAGCCGGGATTCCCCGGTGCGTTCGGAGCGAGAAACCCGGGATTGCGAGGATCCACCCCCTCAAGCAGGCGCTCACACCGCGCGCGTGAACTGCACCCCGGTTTTGGCGCGGAGCTCCTCCTCGGACACACCTGAAGCGAGTTCCCGCAGCACCAGGCCGCCTTCGGAGACGTCGAACACGGCCAGGTCCGTGATGATTCTGTTAACCACACCCACGCCGGTCAGCGGCAGGGTGCACTCGGGCAGGATCTTGTGCTCGCCGTTCTTGGCCGTATGTTCCATCAGCACGACCACGCGCTTGACCCCGGCGACGAGGTCCATCGCACCGCCCATGCCCTTGACCATCTTGCCCGGCACCATCCAGTTGGCGAGGTCGCCCCGGTCGGTGACCTGCATGGCGCCGAGGATGGCCAGGTCGATGTGACCGCCGCGGATCATGGCGAAGGAGTCGTGGCTGCCGAAGTAGCTGGCGCCCTGGCGCGCGGTGACCGTCTGCTTGCCGGCGTTGATCAGGTCGGCGTCGACCTCGTCCTCGGCCGGGAACGGGCCGATGCCGAGCAGGCCGTTCTCCGACTGCAGCCAGACGTCCACGCCGTCGGGGATGTAGTTGGCCACCAGGGTCGGCAGGCCGATGCCGAGGTTGACGTAGGCGCCGTCGCTCAGCTCCTGCGCGGCGCGCTGCGCCATCTCGTCGCGGGTCCAGGCCATTACTTCGCTCCTCGCACGGTGCGCTGCTCGATGCGCTTCTCGGGGGTCGGGTTGAGCACGATGCGATCGACGTAGATGCCGGGCAGGTGCACGTGGTCGGGATCGAAGGTTCCGGTCGGAACGATTTCCTCCACCTCGACCACGCAGACCTTGCCGGCCATCGCGCAGGCCGGGTTGAAGTTGCGCGCGGTCTTGCGGAACACCAGGTTGCCGGCCTCGTCGGCCTTCCACGCCTTGACCAGCGCCACGTCGGCCACCAGCGCGGTCTCGAGCACGTAGTGCTTGCCGCCGAATTCGCGGGTCTCCTTGCCCTCGGCCACCACCGTGCCGTAGCCGGTGGCGGTGAAGAACGCCGGGATGCCCGCGCCGCCGGCGCGCAGGCGCTCGGCCAGGGTGCCCTGCGGGTTGAACTCCAGCTCCAGTTCGCCGCCGAGGAACTGGCGCTCGAACTCCTTGTTCTCGCCGACGTAGGACGAAATCATCTTGCGGATCTGCCGTGTCTCCAGCAACTGGCCGAGGCCGAAGCCGTCGACGCCGGCGTTGTTGGAGATCACGGTCAGATCCTTCACGCCCGAATCGCGCAGCGCGGCGATCAGGGCCTCGGGAATGCCGCACAGACCGAAGCCGCCTACCGCCAGCGTCTGGCCGTCGGCCACGAGGTCGGCCAGCGCCGCGGGCGCGTCGGGGAATCGCTTGGATGTCGCCATGGGGGTCTGGTCTCCGCTGATCCAGCAATTCTACCCAGCGGGGATGGCGGCGCCATGTACTTTCGGGCAGTCGACGACGCGCCGTCGGGTAGCGGCTTCATCCGGGGCGGCCTGTTTCTGGGATCATACGGACATGACCCAGCCGTTCCGCGACCGCCTGCACGCAGGCCTGTTCCACGTGTTGCGCGCGGCGTTCCGGCTCCTGCCGCTGTCGACGGTTGCGCGCGATCGCTGGCGCGAGCGCTTCCTCGATCGCCACGCGCACTGGGTGCCGCGCACGCCGCGCGGCGTGGTGGCGGGCGACCCCGGCGGCCTCGCCAGGGCCGTCCGCGCCGACCAGCCGGCGATCGGGCACGTGTCCCGGCGCGCCGGCGCGCTGCCCTCGCCGTTGCCCGCAACCCTCGTCGCCTTCTACCTGCCGCAATTCCATCCGATCCCCGAGAACGACGCGTGGTGGGGCAAGGGCTTCACCGAGTGGCGCAACGTCACCCGCGCCCTGCCCCAGTTCGACGGCCACCACCAGCCGCGGCTGCCGGCGGACCTCGGCTTCTACGACCTGCGCGACCCGGGCACGATGCGCGAGCAGGCCCGACTGGCGCGCGAGTACGGGATCGGCGCGTTCTGCTTCTATTTCTACTGGTTCAGCGGAAGGACGCTGCTGGAAGCGCCGCTGCGGCAGTGGCTCGACGATCGGTCGATCGACCTGCCGTTCTGCCTGTGCTGGGCCAACGAGAAGTGGTCGCGGCGCTGGGACGGGCGCGGCGACGACGTCCTGGTCGAGCAAGTCCACAGCCCGGAGGACGACCTGGCCTTCATCGCCCACGTCGCCGACTACCTGCGCGACCCGCGCGCACTGCGCGTCGAGGGCAGGCCGCTGCTGCTGGTCTACCGGCCGGGCCTGCTGCCCGACCCGCGCGCGACCGCCGCCCGCTGGCGCGACTGGTGCAGCGAGCACGGCGTCGGCGAACTCCATCTGGCCTACGTGCAGTCCTTCGAACGGCCCGACCCCGCGGACATCGGATTCGACTCGGCGGTGGAGTTCCCGCCGAACCTGTCGCAGCCCGAGGCGATCGGCACCCGCCAGCGCCTGCTCAATCCCGACTACGAGGGCGACGTGCTCGACTGGCGCAAGCTCGCCGACGAGGTGCGACGGCGGCCGCTGCCGGACTACAGCCTCTTCCCGGGCGTGAATCCCGGCTGGGACAACGAACCCCGCCGCACCGGCCGGGGCCGCGTGTACCTGCACGCCTCCCCGCGCGGCTATCGCGACTGGCTGCACGACACCCTCCGGCACCGGCTGGCCGGGGTGCCCGCGTCGCGGCGCCTGGTCTTCATCAACGCCTGGAACGAGTGGGCCGAAGGCGCCGTGCTCGAACCCGATGCGCGCCTCGGCCATGCCTGGCTGGAGGGGACCCGGCAGGCGCTGTCACTGGCCGTCTCCCCGGCGCCGGCGCCGGCGAAACCCTGCGCGGTGGTGCACGCCTGGCACATCGACGTATTCGACGAGCTGCTGGCCCGGCTGCAGGCCAGCGGGGTCGACTGGCGGCTGGTGGTCACCACCGCCCCCGAGCACGCCGATGCGATCCGTCTCCGCCTCGATCGCGCCGGCATCGAGGCCGAACTGGCGGTGTTCGAGAACCGCGGCCGCGACATCCTGCCGTTCCTGCACGTCGCCAACCGCCTGCTCGACGAGGGCGTGGACGTGGTGCTGAAGCTGCATACCAAGCGATCGCGCCACCGGCAGGACGGGGACGACTGGCGGGACGAGCTGCTGGACAAGCTGCTGTCGCCGGGCCGCGCATCCGCGCTGCACGCGGCATTCGGTTCGGATCCGGCGCTGGGTCTGGTCGCTCCGGAAGGCCACCTGCAACCGCTGGGCTACTTCTGGGGCGACAACGAAGACAACGTCCTGCGACTCGCCACCCACCTCGGCATCGACGCGCCCGCCCCCGATACCGACCGCTTCGTCGCCGGCAGCATGTTCTGGACGCGGCTGGCAGCCCTGCGACCGCTGCTGGACGCGCATCTCGACCCGCAGCTGTTCGAACCCGAACGCGGACAGGTCGACGGCACCTGTGCGCATGCGATCGAACGGCTGTTCGCGCTGTCGGCGCGCGCTGCCGGCTTCCGCATCGACACCGCAGCGCATGTCTGCGGCGAACCGAGCGAAAGCTCCAGTCACGCGCGCTATCCCTATGCGCGCAGGGACGGCTGAATCGCCATCGCTCGCCGCCTCCGCGGGGGACGGGTAGAATCAGCGGGTTTCGCCCTTCACGGGCGTCCAGGTTCCATTTTTTCCGGGAGTTCGCTGAACGATGAAGATCCTCGTCGCCTACAAGCGCGTGGTGGACTTCAATGTCCGCATCCAGGTCAAGCCGGACGGCTCCGGCGTGGTCACCGAGGGCGTCAAGCTCTCGGCCAACCCCTTCGACGAGATCGCGCTGGAAGAAGCGCTGCGCCTGCGCGACAAGGGCATCGCCACCGAGGTCGTGGTCGCCACCATCGCCCCGCCCGACGCCGCCGCGCACTTGCGCAACGGCCTGGCGATGGGCGCCAATCGTGCGATCCACGTGATCACCGACCAGCCGATCCAGCCGCTGACCGCCGCGCGCACCCTGCTCAAGCTGGTCGAGAAGGAATCGCCGGACCTGGTCATCCTGGGCAAGCAGGCGATCGACGACGACGCCAACCAGACCGGGCAGATGCTGGCCACGCTGTGGGGCCGCCCGCAGGCGACCTTCGCCTCGAAGCTCGACATCGAAGGCGGCAAGGCCACGGTGGTGCGCGAAGTCGATGCCGGCCTGGAGACGCTGGAAGTCGACCTGCCTGCCGTGGTCACCACCGACCTGCGCCTGAACGAGCCGCGCTTCATCAAGCTGCCCGACATCATGAAGGCCAAGAGCAAGCCGATGGAGACGCTGCAGCTGGCCGACCTCGGCGTGGAGTCCGGTGACTTCCTCAAGACCACCCACCACGCCCCGCCCGCGAAGCGCAGCAAGGGCGTGATGGTCAAGGACGCCGCCGAACTCGTCGCCGCCCTGAAGCAGAAGGGCCTGCTGTAGCCCCTGTAGGAGCGGCTTCAGCCGCGACCGGAACATTCGGCAGGTCCGGAAGGCGGTCGCGGCTGAAGCCGCTCCCACGACAGTAAAGACACAGGGTTCCCGCCTCCGCGGGAATGACGGAATCCCAAGGAATCTGACATGTCCAAAGTCCTCGTCATCGCCGAACACCTCGACGGCAGGCTCAACGCCTCCACCGCGCGCACGGTCAGCGCCGCGCAGGCGCTGTCGCCCGAATCGATCGACATCGCCGTGCTCGCCGCCGACCCGTCCGCGGTGGCCGCCGAAGCCGCGCAGATCGCCGGCGTGGCGAAGGTGCTCGCCGTCGCCAACGCCGCCAACGCACAGCCCGTCGCCCAGGTGCTGGCGCCGCAGGTCGCGAAGCTGGCCGACGGCTACAGCCACGTGTTCCTGCCCAGCACCACCTTCGGCAAGGACCTCGCCCCGTGCGTCGCCGCCCTGCTCGGCGTGGCCCAGGTCTCGGACCTGATGGCGGTCGAGGGCGCGCACGCATTCAGGCGCCCGATCTACGCCGGCAACGCCATCATCACCGTCGAGGCGCCGGCCGACCGCACCGTGGTCGCCACCGTGCGCACGGCCTCGTGGCCGGAGGCGGCCAAGGGCGGCAGCGCCGCGATCGAAGCCGCGGTGGTCGACGCCGCGCTGCCGACGCATACCCGCTACGTCGGCCTGGCCGCCGGCAAGTCCGACCGCCCCGACCTGCAGAGCGCCAGGCGCGTGGTGTCCGGCGGCCGCGGCGTCGGCTCAAAGGAGAACTTCGAGATCATCTACAAGTTCGCCGACAAGCTAGGCGCGGCGGTAGGCGCCTCGCGCGCCGCGGTCGACGCCGGCTACGTGCCCAACGAACTGCAGGTCGGCCAGACTGGCAAGATCATCGCGCCCGAACTCTACGTGGCCGTCGGCATCTCCGGCGCCATCCAGCACCTGACCGGCATCAAGGACGCGGGTACGATTGTCGCCATCAACAAGGATGGCGATGCGCCGATCTTCGAAGTGGCGGACATCGGGCTGGTGGGCGACCTGTTCGCGCTGTTGCCGGAGTTGGAAGGCCAGTTGAAATAGCGCGCAAATTGCCGGAACGGTCGAAGACCCTTCATTCCGCAGTGTGCAGGTAGCACTGCCGACGAACAATATGGGACGTTGCTTTTACGGGAATACCGTAAAGACGCGGAATGAATCGAGTTGGCGTCGGCATCCGGCGCCGCACATCGTGAAGGTTCTCAGCGGACCTCGGCGATCTCCACCCCGTCCAGCCCCTGCGACAGCGTGCGCGCGTCGCCGCCTTGGGCGAGCTTGATCTTCAGGCGCACTTCGTTCTGCGAGTCGGCGTAGCGCAGGGCGTCCTCGTAGGAGATCTCGCCGGCCTGGTACAGCTCGAACAGGGCCTGGTCGAAGGTCTTCATGCCGAGGTTTGTGGATTCCTTCATCACCTCTTTCAGCTTGTGGATCTCGCCGTCGCGGATGTAGTCCTGCACCAGCGGGGTGCCGAGCAGGATCTCCATCGCGACGCGGCGGGCCTTGCCGTCCGGGGTCGGGATCAGCTGCTGCGCGACCACGCCCTTGAGGTTCAGCGACAGGTCCATCAGCAGCTGGCCGCGGCGGTCCTCGGGGAAGAAGTTGATGATGCGGTCCATCGCCTGGTTGGCGTTGTTGGCGTGCAGGGTGCACAGCACCAGGTGGCCGGTTTCGGCGAAGGCGATGGCGTGGTCCATGCCCTCGCGCGTGCGCACCTCGCCGATCATGATCACGTCCGGCGCCTGGCGCAGGGTGTTCTTGAGCGCGTTCTCCCAGGTGTCGGTGTCGATGCCGACCTCGCGCTGGGTGATGATGCAGCCCTCGTGCTTGTGCACGAACTCGATCGGGTCCTCGATGGTGATGATGTGCCCGGTGGAGTTCTGGTTGCGGTAGCCGATCATCGCCGCCAGCGAAGTGGACTTACCCGTGCCGGTGGCGCCGACGAAGATGATGATGCCGCGCTTGGTCATCGCCAGGGTCTTGATGATCGGCGGCAGGTTCAGCTCCTCCACCGTCGGGATCTTGGTCTCGATCCGGCGCAGCACCATGCCCACCTGGTTGCGCTGGTAGAAGCACGAGACGCGGAAGCGGCCGACGCCGGCGACGCCGATGGCGAAGTTGCACTCGTGGGTCTTCTCGAACTCCTCGCGCTGCGGCGGCGACATCACGTTGAGCACCAGGTCGCGCGACTGCTGCGGCGTGAGCGGGTTCTGCGTGATCGGCGAGATCTTGCCGTGGACCTTCATCGACGGCGGCATGCCCGCGGTGATGAACAGGTCCGACGCCTTCTGGTGCGCCATCAGCTTGAGGAACGAGGTGAAATCGATGCTGCTCATGTGTGGCTCCTGCGGAGCCGGGGATTCGGGATTGGGGATTCGGAGAAAGCGCATCTGCGCCCCTTCGAAACCCTCAATCCTCGATCCTCTCCCGGCTTTTACGAATCCCGAATCCCGAATTCCTAATCCCGACGTCTTTTCGATCATTCGAAAAGACGTTTCTCCTTCGCGTATTCCTTCGCCTGCTGCCGCGTGACCATGCCGCGCTTGACCAGGTCCTGCAGGTGCTGGTCGAGGGTCATCATGCCGTGCTGCTGGCCGGTCTGGATCGCCGAGTACATCTGCGCGACCTTGTCCTCGCGGATCAGGTTCCGGATGGCCGGGATGCCGACCATGATTTCCCAGGCCGCGGTGCGGCCGCCGCCGACCTTCTTCAGCAGCGCCTGCGAGATCACCGCGCGTAGTGATTCCGACAGCATCGAGCGCACCATCGGCTTCTCGCCGGCGGGGAACACGTCGATGATGCGGTCGATGGTCTTGGCCGCCGAGCTGGTGTGCAGGGTGCCGAACACGAGGTGGCCGGTCTCGGCCGCGGTCAGCGCGAGGCGGATGGTCTCCAGATCGCGCAGCTCGCCGACCAGCACGATGTCCGGGTCCTCGCGCAGCGCCGAGCGCAACGCCTCGCTGAAGCCGTGGGTGTCGCGATGCACCTCGCGCTGGTTGATCAGACACTTCTGCGAGGTATGCACGAATTCGATCGGATCCTCGATGGTGAGGATGTGGCCGTATTCGTTCTTGTTGATGTGGTCGATCATCGCCGCCAGCGTGGTCGACTTGCCCGAGCCGGTCGGACCGGTCACCAGGATCAGGCCCTGCGGCTGCTCGATCAGCTGGCGGAAGATCGGCGGGCAGCCGAGGTCCTCGAGCGTCAGCACCTCGGACGGAATGGTGCGGAACACCGCGCCGGCGCCGCGGTTCTGGTTGAACGCGTTGACGCGGAAGCGCGCCAGGCCCGGGATCTCGAACGAGAAGTCGGTCTCGAGGAACTCTTCGTAGTCGCGGCGCTGCTTGTCCGACATGATGTCGTAGACCAGCGCGTGCACCTGCTTGTGCTCGAGCGCGGGGATGTTGATCCGCCGTACGTCACCGTCGACCCGGATCATTGGCGGCAGGCCCGCCGACAGATGGAGGTCGGAGGCCTTGTTCTTGACCGAGAACGCCAACAGTTCGGCGATATCCATGCAAGCTCCCCTGGCACTGCAATGTGATGTGATGCGGCCGTACACCCCATGCCGCTGGCGACAGCCTATCCCCGGCCGGCAGTATAGCCCTGTACGCGGATCACAATTCCAGCCCTTTCAAACGGATATCCGGACTTGCCAGCACGCGCCCTGCACGAGGTCCCGCAAGGAATTGAAACGTCATTGGCGCTCCCGGCGGGCCAAGGTTCCACGGGGTCTTCCCCACCCCGCCCACCGCCCCGCCGTCACTCCCTTGCGGCCAATGCGGGAGCAGCCTTCGCGAGGTAGTCGTGCGGGCGGCCTCGGCCGCGATACGCGCGGGTTGCCGGACACGGGGGCTCGCATTTGTCGTTCGGGGTGCGTTGGGGAACCTCTGCTTTTCAAGCACATAGATTTCCCGCGGCGCTCGAACCGGCAGGTCTCAGGGTTTCCCGGCCAGGAAGGCGCCACCACCTGTCGCACGATCCCCCCTGACCCGTTTGGATTGGCAGGGACGACCGCCGACGCGGTAGGGTTGCGGTCCTTTCCGCCGACCGCAGCCCCATGTCCGCCGCCAGCCCTTCTCCCGAATCCTCCCTGTCCATCGCCTTCATCGGCGGCGGCAACATGGCCCGCAGCCTCATCGGCGGACTGGTCGCAGCGGGCGTCGACCCGGCTGGCGTGCGCGTCGCCGATCCCAACGCGCAGGCGCGCGAGGCGCTGGTCGCCGACTTCGGCGTGCAGGCCTTCGCCGAGGCCGCGGACGCCGTCGCCGGGGCCGGTACCTGGGTGTTCGCGGTCAAGCCGCAGGTCATGCGCGAGGTCTGCGCCGGCCTGGCCGGGGCCGCGCAGGCGGGGCTTCCACTGGTGGTTTCGATCGCCGCCGGCATCACCTCCGCGCAGCTGGACCGCTGGCTCGGGGGCGGACTGCCGGTGGTGCGGACGATGCCCAATACCCCGGCCCTGCTCGGCGCCGGCGTGACCGGGCTGTACGCCAACGCCCGGGTCGATGTCGCCGGCCGCGAACGGGCGGACCGGCTGCTGGCGAGCGCCGGTCCGACGGTCTGGATCGAGGACGAGGCGCTGATGGACGCGGTCACCGGCACCTCGGGCAGCGGCCCGGCCTACGTGTTCCTGCTGGCCGAGGCGATGGAAGCCGCCGCCGTCGCCGAAGGACTTGCCCCCGAAGCCGCGCGCACGCTGGCGCAGCAGACCCTCCTCGGCGCCGCGCGGATGCTGACCGAATCGGGCGAGCCGCCGGCCGAGCTGCGGCGGCGGGTCACCTCCCCCAACGGCACCACCCAGGCGGCGATCGAGACCTTCGAGTCCGGCGGATTCCGCGAGCTCGTGGCGCGGGCGATCCATGCCGCCACGCTGCGCGGCGGCGAGCTGTCGGCGGCCAATGACTGAGCGCCGGTCGCGCTGGCTGCGCGCAGGCCTGGCGCTGGCGCTGCCTTGCGCCGTCGCCGGCTGCGGACGTGATCCCTCCGCGGCCGGGGACCTCGCCGTGCACGCCGAGGCCGCGCGCCAGCCGGCCGAACTGCAGGTCGGCGACGTGCGCATCCACGCCAGCCTCGCGCCGACCGCGACACTCGACGCCGCCATCGCCGACCGCTACGGCGTAGTGCCTGGCCGCAGCGCGCAGCTGCTGCTGGTCGGCGTGCGGCAGGGACCCGCCGGCGAGGAGGTTTCGCTTCCCGCGCAGGTGACCGCGCGCGTGCGCGACCTGCGCGGCGTGTCGCAGGACGTGGTCCTGCGCGAGGTGCGCAGCGACGGCTTCATCGACTACGCCGGCACGGTGCGGGTCACGCCCCCCGACACCCTGGCCTTCGAGATCACCGTCCGCCGCGACGGCGCCGCGGCGCCCGACGTCCTGCGCTTCAGCCGCGACGTGTTCCCCCTGTAGGAGCGCCTTCAGGCGCGATTCCCACCGCAAGCCGCGAAAGGCATCGCGCCTGAAGGCGCTCCTACAAACGGCGGTTTTGCGACCAAGCGCGGATGATCGCCGCGATTTCGCGCACGCCGTCGGTGAGCGCGGCAGGGCCGGGCTGCAGGATCAGCGGCGACTTGATCTCGTGCAGCTCGCCGTCGCGCACCGCCGGGATCGCGTCCCAGCCGGGACGCGCGGCCAGCCTTTCCGGCCGGAACTTCTTGCCGCACCACGAGCCGAGGATGATGTCCGGCGCGCGCTCGACCACCGGATCGCCGCTGGCGAGGATGCGCGCCTTCGCCAGCGGCTCGGCCGACAGTTCCGGGAACACGTCGTCGCCGCCGGCGATGCGCACCAGTTCGGCCACCCAGCGGATGCCGGTGATGATCGGCTCGTCCCATTCCTCGAAGTAGACCTTCGGCCGCGCCGGCAGCGTCGCCGCCTCGCGTTCGATCGCGTCGAGCCCGCGCTGCAGTTCGTCGGCGTAGGCATTGGCCCGCTCCGCGACGCCGACCAGCGCGCCGAGCCGGCGCACGTAGTCGAGGATGCCGTCGACGCTGCGGTGGTTGCTGATCCACACCTCCACCCCGTGTCGCACCAGCTCCGCGGCGATGTCGGCCTGGATATCCGAGAATCCGACCACGAAGTCCGGTTCCAGCTTCAGGATTTCGTCGATCTTCGCACTGGTGAACGCGCTGACCTTCGGCTTCTCCTTCCGCGCCCGCGGCGGCCGCACGGTGAACCCGCTGATGCCGACGATGCGATCCTGCTCACCGAGCGCGTACAGCACTTCGGTGGGCTCTTCGGTCAGGCAGACGATGCGGGTCGGCCCGATGGGCCGACGGGATCGGGGATTCGGGATTGGGGATTCGGAAAATCGGGAAACTCTTGGCTTTTCCGAATCCCCAATCCCGAATTCCGAATCCCGGCCCATCACGGATACAGCATCCGCTTGCTGCACTGCCCCGTGCAGTCGAATTCGTAGAGCCAGCGCTCGTGCAGGCGGAACTCGGCGCCGTACCAGAACTCGATGCGATCCGGGCGCACGCGCAGGCCGGTCCAGCGCGGCGGGCGCGGGACGTCGCGCCCGGCGAACTCCAGTTCGAGTTCGGCGACGCGACGGTCGAAGGCTTCGCGCGATTCCAGCGTTTCGGACTGCTTCGACGCCCATGCGCCGAGCTGGCTGACGCGCGGCCGCGACGCGAAATAGGCGTCGGCCTCGGCGTCCCCGACGATCGCCACCGCGCCCTCGATGCGCACCTGCACCCCGTTGCGCACGCGCGGCCAGTGAAACAGCAGCGCCGCGTTCGGATTGAGCTGCAGTTCGCGGCCCTTGCGCCCGTCCAGGTGCGTATAGAACACGAAGCCGCGCGCATCAAACGCCTTGAGCAGCACGGTGCGCGCCGAAGGCCTGCCGTCGCGCGTCGCGGTGGCCAGGGTCATCGCGGTGCGGTCGGGCTCCCCGGCCGCCAGCGCCTCGGCGAACAGGGCATCGAACGTGGCCAGGGCTTCGGCCTGCAGGTCTGCGCAGTTCATTGCGCTATTGTGGCGCGATGGCCTCCGACGCGCACCCTGCCCCGCAGCACGGTTTCGCCGACGGCTTCGTCGCCGGAGTGCTCGACGACGCGCTGGCCGCCGGCGCGAAGGTCTACGGCGTCTCCGGCCTGCAGGGCACCGGCAAGTCCACCCTGGCCGCGCAACTGGTCGAAGCCGCGACGGCGCGCGGACTGCGGGCGGTGGCGGTATCGGTGGACGACTTCTACCTCGATCGGCCGGAACGGCAGCGGCTTGCGCGCGACGTGCATCCGCTGCTCGCCGTCCGCGGCCCGCCGGGCACGCACGACCTGCCCCTGGCCTGCGCGACGCTCGATGCGCTGCGTGATCGCCGGCCCACGCGGCTGCCCGTGTTCGACAAGCTCGGCGACAGGCGCGTGCCGTCCGGGCAGTGGCGCGAAGCCGGCGAAGTCGACCTCGTCGTGTTCGAAGGCTGGTTCCTCGGGACCCCGGCGGAACCCGCCGACGCGCTGGATGCGCCGCTCAACGCACTGGAACGCGACGAGGATGCGGACGCCACCTGGCGCCGCAGGTGCAACGACGCCCTCGCCCGCGACTATCCCGCGCTGTGGCGGCGCATCGACCGCCTTCTGTTCCTGCAGCCACCGGGCTTCGACATCGTTCCCGACTGGCGCTGGCAGCAGGAACAGGCATTGCAGGCGCGCGACCCGTCGCGCCCGGGCATGACCCGCGCGCAGGTCGAGCGCTTCGTGCAGCACTACGAGCGCGTGAGCCGGCAGGCGCTGCGGACGCTGCCGGCGATCGCCGACGTCGTCATCAGGCTCGATGCCGATCGCAGACCGCACGGTCGCCCCCTGTAGGAGCGCCTTCAGGCGCGACCGGGGGCGGTGCGTGTTCGGCGACAGGGTCGCGGCTGAGCCCGCTCCTACAGGATCGCCGACGCCTTCGTCGCGCTCGATGCCGATCGCAAGCCTTACGCCCCCCCTGTAGGAGCGCCTTCAGGCGCGACCGGGCGGCGATGCGTCCGGGCGACCGGGTCGCGGCTGAAGCCGCTCCTACGGGATCAGCGGCATTTGAGGTAGGGCGACGCGGCTATGTGGGGACGGTACTTGTCCGGCAGCTTCGGTCCGCCCTGGTAGTCGAACTCGTAGGCTTCCAGCGTCAGCGTGCCCGGCGTTTCGTCCGCGTTGAGCGTCAGCAGGTAGGGGCGCGGTTCGGCACGGTACGGAAAGAACCAGAGCCCGATCCCTTCGTAGAAGTTGCCCATGTAGCTCGCCGCGTATTCCGGCCGCGTCGCCTTCGGCAGCTCCGGGCCGCCGATGAAGGCAAAACCCTCGCGGTCGATGACGACCTGCGGCTGCTTCGTGCAGTCGCCGCCGGGCGCGTAGCGGCCGAAGTGCTGCTCGAAGCCGTCGAGGTTGTCGACCTCGATGGCGGAGGACGCTCCGGCGCACAGCGCCAGAAGCCCTGTCAGCACGAGTGTCGGGAATCCTGGCCTGTGCATGTGCATGTCTCCTTGTGGACGCCTGGGTTCGGGGGCGGGAAACGGTATACGGTCAATCGACGAAATCGCCGATGTCGCTGTCGCGCCACAGCGCCGGCAGCTCCCGGCGGGGACAGCGGCGGGAACTGCTCTCCCAGCCGTCCTCGTTCTTCGCGCGATAGCTGGTCTCGCCCAGGATTTCGTAGCTGGAGACGCTGGCTTCGGGTTCCTCGCCGTCGCCATGGCTGCCTTCGCATGCTTCCGTCACCCGATAGCTGGACGGGCCGGTCTGCTCGATCCCCACGAACCGGCAGAAGTACGGCGGCGTGGTATAGCCGGAATAGCCGTCGCCGTCGCGGCGCATCAGGTGCAGCGTGGCGTTGGATGCTTCTCCGCAGGGCGTGTCGCCGGCGACGTAGTAGCCGCGCTGCAGCGGCAGCGCGTCCACCTCCCGCACCTCTTCCACCGGCAGCGCATCCGCGGTGGCCGGCGCGTCGCCAGGCGCGCACGCGGCGGCGAGGAGGCAGAGCAGCCCCGGGAATCCCGCCGGAGCCATGTGGAACGACGCCCATCCTTGCATCTGCCTTCTCCTGCGTTGGATCCACGGTGCGGCTGCGCCGTGCACTATCCGGTCACGTCGGAAATATCGTTGTCCCGCCACGAATCGGGCAGGCTCTGCTGGGGACAGAAACGGAACTCGACCGTCTCGCCGTACTCGTACGTCACCCGGTAGCGATCCTCGGCGAGGATCTCGTACTCATTCGTGTACTCGTCCCGCTCGTGTTCCTGGCCCGGAGGCGCCGCACGCACGGCACAGCTCACTCCGGCACGGTAGCGCGACTCGCCGATGCGTTCGATCCGCGAGAAGCTGCACCCGGTGATGCCGTCGCGCCGCACCAGCGCCAGGGTCGCGTTCGATGCCGTGCCGCATTCGTCATCCGTGCGCACGTAGAACCCGCGCCGCAGCGGCAGTTCGTCCACGGCCTGCGCCTGGGCCGCGGTCGGCGCATCCGCGTCGACGGGCGCATCCACGGCCGCGCCGCAGGACGCGCACGCAGTAGCCAGGATGCAGGTGAACGCCATGCGTGCCGGTTTGCTCTGGATCGCAGCCATGTCATTGGCTCCTTCCGGTTGTCTTGTTGCGAGCGCAATCGCCGTGCCGGATCGGGATCCTGTCACCCGGCGTCATTTCCTGCGGATGTCCTGCAGGGCCTCGTTGATCTTGAACAGCACGATCATGATCTCGCAGTAGATGCGCGCCAGCAGCGCCAGCACCACCACCAGGATCGGCGCGGCGACGATCATGCCGAAGCCTGCGAAGCCCGAATACTTCATCACCCCGAGCCCCTTGCCCAGCAACACCAGCCCGCTGATCGCGGAGGCGGCCAGCAGCACCCAGTAGATGAAGGTGATGATCTTCGGGGTCACCATCGAGTCGAATTGCAGCAGATCGCGCATGATTCCTCCTGCGGTTGAGAATCGCGTCGCCGCGGCGCGCCTTCAACGGCGGCAGCGTGCGGTCATGGCTGGTGGCCCGCGGCGCCTTCCGCGTGCCGCCATTGCCTGTTTCCTATTTCTTTCGCGTATAGCGGAAGCCCACCGGCCCCAACAGCGTGTCCTCGTCGATCCGGGTGAGCACCAGCGCGGCGTCGTTGTCCTTCGACAGCCTCACCCGCACCTGGTCGCCGTCCAGTTCGTAGGTCAGTTCCCGCTCCACGCCGGCCGGCGGGCTGGACTGCACGACCCGGCCGTTGCCGTGGAAGGTGTAGGCGCTCATGCCCATCTCGTCCTCGAACGTACCCTTCAGGCCTCCGCCGCACGCCGCCAGCGACAGTGCGAGCAGCGCGGTCACGATCGTCCCGGTCTTCATCCGCGTCACTCTCCCTTTCCGTCGTGGAACTCGAGCTCGCCGAGCACCGCCGGTTCTCCGTACCTGGAACTGACGATCGCGTAGCGCTGCAGCGACGCCGTCAGCTCCGGACCATCGCTGCGGCGATTGATGCCGGTGATGCGCAGCCGGCCGTCCAGCGTGACGTGGCGCTGCCCGTTGTTCCTGGCCAGCACGTCCTGTGCGGCGTCGGCGTCGAGCGCCCAGAAGTTCAGCTCGCCGGGATTGTCGATGCGCAGGCTGACCGCCTCGTCGCGGAACGGATTGGGCGCGGGACGCGCGGAGAACCGGAACACGCTGCCCGGCGTGAAGGCGTCGAGGTAATAGCCGCCGCGCGATCCGTCGTACTCGCCGAACCTCGCGCTCACCTTCAGGCGCAGCAGCCCGATCCCTTCGGTGCCGTCGTAGACCGCCTGCAGGCGCTCGCGCTCCTGCTCCCGCACGTCGGCGCGCTCGAATTCGGTTGCCGACGCCACTCGGTGCTGCGCCGCCGCCCAGTCCGCAATCGGCGGCTGCCGGCCCTCCAGCCGGTAGCCGAGCAGCACCATCTGCAGGTCCTCGGGGTAGGCCAGCTCCCGGGTGCCGAAGCCGGGCGCAGCCGCCGCCGCGACCGCCGCCTGCGTTCCGCCGCCGTCGCGCGCGGGCGTCGCGTCCGAACGCTGCGCCTGGCGCGGCGACGACCCGGCTGCCGCGGCATCTCCGTCGACCGCGTCCGTCGCGGGACCGTCGCCGCTTCCGCAGGCGACCAGCGCCAGCAGCGCGGTGGCCAGCAGCGCCGTGCGCATTCCCCGCGGCGCGCGATCAGAGCCGGACATCGCTGGCTTCCCCTGCCTGCTGCACTTCCGCGTCGCGTCGCGCCTGGCCCAACTGCTGCAGTTCGGCCTGCATCGCCTCCACCTGCGCGAACAGGTCGCCCTGGTGCAGCATCGCGCTGCTCACTTCCATCGCCAGTCCCGGGTTCTTGCCGCTGAGCAGCACGCGCGTGCGGATGCTGAAGCCACAGCCGTCGCGCCAGCGCGCGTTGGTATCGCCCTTGTGCGCGTGGACGGCGCCGCGGCACTGCCCGAACATCGGGTTGGCCTCGGCCAGCGGACTGCCGGCGCGATCGAAGACCCACTCCATGTCGCGGCTTCCCGCCGAGTAGCCGCGCGGCGCATCCGAGTTCTCGGTGATCTGCGGCGGGCCGTACTTGGACACCAACGCGTCCAGCAGCGCCTGCACCGGCGGCATCTCGCCCTCACGGAACGTCTGCGTGCGCCAGACGCCGAGCGCGGTTTCCTTCCCCGGCGCACCGGGCGTGGCGACCGTGACGATCTCGTCGACGTGGCCCCATTTCAGTCCATCCTCGCACTCCTGCCATTCGCGCTGGAAGTTGCAGGGGCGGTGGTCGCCCTTGCGCACGGTGAAGGTCTGCGTGCCGAGCTCGACGCCGTAGGTTTCCAGGCGGTCGAGCCAGCGGTTGCCCGCCTTGACCTCCGCGTCCTCCCCGAGCGCGCAGCGCGCGGTCGCCAGCGCCTCGTCGGCGGTCATGCCGGTCCGGATGCCGATGATGTCGGGGCCGGCCAGGTCCTTGCGGACCGGCGGCGGACAGCGCAGCGCCGCGCTGCCGTCGGCGACGGCCGGGGTGGCATCGTCGGCCGCGGCCACCGATCCGTCCCCGGGAGCGGCATCCGCGTCCCCGTCCTGCCCACCGCCGCAGGCGGCAAGCGCGAGCGAGGCCGCGACGGCCAGGAAGAAGCATCGATGTGTCCGCATGTGGTTCATCCGCTATGTTTCCCGGTGAAAGTGAGGTCGCCCGATCGTCAGCACATCCGCATCCCGGGTCCTCGCGCGACGTTCAAGAAACCTTCAAGCCGGTCCGTCCCCTCCGATTCAGTCCAGCAGCACCACTTCGACCCGGCGGTTGGCCGGGTCTTCGGGCGCGGCCGGACGCTTCAGGCGATCCTCGCCGTGCCCGCGCACGTCGAAGCGGTCGCCGGGAATCCGGAAGCCGTCGACCAGGTAGTCGCGCACCGCAGCGGCGCGGCGTTCGGACAGCAGCCGGTTCGCCTCCGCGCCGCCGACCGCGTCGGTGTGCCCGTGCAGGCCGACGCGCCGCTGCGCCAGCGCCGGCGACAGCAGGACGCGGCCCAGTTCGTCGAGCTGGCGGGTGCCGTCGGCGCGCAGGCTGGCCTGGCCGAAGTCGAACAGGATGTCGAGGTCGATCCGGCCGTCCGCGGCCAGCGCCGCGCCGATGCCGCCGGCATCCACCAGCCCCGGCTGCGCCACCGGCATCGCGATCGTGCATTGCGCCGGTGCCGGCGCCGGCGACGGACGACGCCCGAGGTCGAACTGCTTGCAGCCCGAGGTCCCGGTGACCTGGCCGCTGAAGCGGCGGCCTTCGGCGTCGACCTCGCCGTCGAAAGACACCACGCGGTAGCCACCGGGGCGCAACAGCCATTCCCCGCCCCTGAGCCGCAGCCGCCCGCTGCCCGGGTCGTAGTCGCCGTCCATGGTGAAGCACCCGGTCGGCACCTTCGGGTTGCGCGGATCGGCGTAGAAGTGGAACAGCGCCCGCGCGCCGGCCGGCGTCGCCTCGGCGACGGTCAGGGTCAGTCCGGTCAGCCCCTGCGCGCAGACGTAGGTGCCGACCCACTCGCCGAGCACCGTGCGTTGGTCCTCCGGTTCGCCGGATTCCGCGTCCGCGGGCGCCGCCGCGGCCAGGGACAGGGCGATCAACACGCATGCGGTGGCAGAAGTCGGGCGGACGCCTCGCTGCGGGTCGTTGCGCATGCCCTGGTTTCCTTGCATCCCGCCGCACAGGCTGGACGACGCGCCGCGCGCGGTCCTCATGCGGCCTTCAAGAAACCTTCAAGCCGCCGGTCCGCGCCCGTAAGCCCGATGCCAGCCGCCTCCGCGCGCCGCCGCGCTCGCTATCATCCGCGCATGCCCCGGGATCCCGCCATGCCGCGCGACACCCGCCTGTACCGCTGGCGCTTCGGCGCGGTGGAGTTCGACGAGGCGCGCTACGAGCTGCGGCTGGCCGGCCTGCCGGTGGAGATCGAGCACAAGCCGCTGCAGGTCCTCGCCCTGCTGCTGCACCATGCCGGCGAGGTGGTGACCAAGGAGGAACTGTTCGACACGGTCTGGGCCGGCCGCATCACCGTCGACCACGTGCTCGCCACCGCGATCGGCAAGCTGCGCAAGGCGCTGGACGGCGGCGGCGAGGGTCGCATCGCCACCCTGCCGCGTATCGGCTACCGCTTCGACGGCCCGGTCGAGCGCATCGCGGTCGGCCAGCGGCTCGGCAGCGAACTGAAGTTCGAAGCGGGGCAACCCGTCCCGGGGCGCGAACACTTCCTGCTGGAGCGCCCGCTCGGCCAGACGCTCGGCAGCGAAGTCTGGCTGGCGCGACAACCGCGCAGCCGCGAGCCGCGCGTGTTCAAGTTCAGCCTCGGCGGCGAACAGCTGTCGGCGATCAAGCGCGAGGCCACGCTGATGCGCGTGCTGCGCGACACGCTGGGCGAGCGCGAGGATTTCGTGCGCGTGCTGGACTGGAACTTCGAGTCCGAACCCTATTTCATCGAATGCGAGTACGGCGGCGAATCGCTCCCCGAATGGGTGGCCAGCCACGACGTGCTCGCCGGATGGGCGCCGTCGCAGCGGCTCCTCTTCTTCCTGCAGGTCGCGGCGGCGGTGGACGCCGCGCACGGTGTCGGCGTGCTGCACAAGGACATCAAGCCGGCCAACGTGCTGGTGCGCGGCCGCCAGGACGGGCGCTGGCAGGCCTGCCTGACCGACTTCGGCAACAGCCGCCTGCTGCAGCCGGAACGGCTGGCCGAACTCGGCATCACCGGGCTCGGCCTCACGCTGACCGGCGCCGGCGGCAGCGATGGCTCCGGCACGCCGCTGTACCTCGCGCCGGAGCTGGTCGCCGGGCAGGCGCCGACCGTACGCAGCGACCTCTACGCGCTCGGCATCCTGCTCTACCAGCTGCTGGTGGGCGACCTGCGCCGCCCGATGGCGCCGGGATGGGAGCGCGACATAGAAGACCCGCTGCTGGTCGAGGACATCACCCGCGCCACCGACGGCGACCCCGCGCGCCGGCTGGGCAGCGTGGCCGAACTGATCGACCGCCTGGCCTCGCTGCCGCGTCGCCGCGAGGACGCGGCACGCCGGGCCGACGCCGCGGCAGCCGCGCACAACGCGCGCCGTGCGCTGGAGCGGACCCGCGCGCGGCGACCGTGGATCGTCGCCACCATCGCCGTGCTCAGCGTCGGCCTGTTCGCCAGTTCGCTGCTGTGGTACCGCAGCGAACGCCTGCGCGAAGCCGCGACCATGCAGGCCGCGCGCGCGGAAGCGGTGGCGCACTTCCTCAGCGACGACCTGCTCGGCGCGCTCAGCCCCGGCGGCACCGGCTTCGAACGGGACCCGAGCATGCGCGAAGTGCTGGAACTGGCGTCGACGCAGGTCGCGCAACGCTTCCCCGACGATCCCGCCACGCGCGGCGGCGTGCATGCCGCGCTCGGCCAGGCCTGGCGCACGCTGGGCGACCGCGAACGCAGCATCGGCCACCTCCGCGACGCCGAGCGCTACTACGCCCAGGCCTTCGGCGACACGGACGCGCTGACGCTGCGGACGCGCTACGCGCTGGTGCGCACGCTGGCGCACTCGAACACGCCCGAGCACATCGCCGAAGCGGGCAAGCTGCTCGACGGGACCGACGCCGCCGCGGGACAGCGGCTCCATGCCGACGACGAACTGGCGCTGGACGCCGCGTACGCGCGCGGCGTCTTCCACTTCCAGCAGCTGCAGATCGAACCGGCGCTCGAAGCCTACCGTCGCGCCGACCGGCTGCAGCGCCTGCTGCGCCCGGAGGACGCGCTGGTGGCGGTCGCGATCCGCGAAACCCTCGCCGACGGCACGCTGCGCCAGGGCGACCTCAAGGGCGCCATCGCGCAGTTGCGCGCCATGCTCGCCGACCCGCTGTTCGATGCCCGCCGCATCGGCGAAGGCAAGGTCGCGGGCCAGCGCATCATGCTGGCGCGTGCCCTGCGCAACCTCGGCCGCTACGACGAAGCGCTGCCGCTGGCGGAAGCCGCCGCCGCGACCACCGAGCGCATCCTCGGCCCCGACGACTATTCCACGCTGGTGCAGCTCTCCACCGTGGCCAGCATCCACGACTACGCGGGGGACTGCGCGAAGGCGCTGTCGATCGCGCGCACCGTGCGCGAACGCATGGCCGGGCGCTACGGCGAGGAGCGCCAGGCGACGCTGGTCGAGACCGGCAACCTCGGCTTCAAGGAGTACGACTGCGGCGACCGCGAAACCGGCCTCGACTACCTGCGCCAGGCCGAGCGCGGGCTGCGCGAACGCTACGGCGAGGACAACGTCGCCGCGCACAGCTTCCGCTATGCGCTGGCCAAGGCGCTCGCCGACGAAGGGCGGCATGCCGAAGGGCTGCGCATGGTCGATGGACTCAACGTCGCCTCGCTCACCGCGGGCGATTCCACGCCGGGCTGGGAACAGCGCCTGCGCGCGCTGCGCGGGCGCATGCTCCTGCAGTCGGGCGACGTGGACGGCGGGCGCGCGCTGCTTGCCGAAGCGGTGCCGGTGCTGGCCGCGCTCGGCAGCGAGGACGCCGGGGACATCGAACGCCTGCAGGCGCTACTGGCCGATGGCGATCCCGGCGCCGGGAATTGATTGCGTCGTCATTCCACCACGAACGTCACCCGCATGTTCACCCGCCACTCGACGATGTTGCCGTCCGGGTCGGTGACGACCTTGGTTTCGTTGAGCCAGGCGCCCTGGATGTTCTTGACGGTTTCGGCGGACTTCTTCAGGCCCGAGCGCACCGCGTCCTCGACGCTGGTCTTCGACGACGAATTGATCTCGATGATCTTGGCGACCGCCATGGCGTGGCTCCCTTGCGTTGCGGCGACAGTGCCGCGGTCGCGACAGGGTGCTACGGGCGGTGTTAAGACAACGCCTATGGATCCTGTCCGCGAGTTTGCAGGAGCGGCTTCAGCCGCGACCAGACGTTCGGCGAGTCGGGAACCCGGTCGCGGCTGAAGCCGCTCCCACAAACTTGCGGGCCGCTTCAACAGGGATGCACCGGAAGACAGAGCAGCATCCCCGCGAGCGCGCAAACGACGACCCGTCCCCGCATCACGAGGCGACGAAGTTGCATGTGAGACGAGTCGGCCGCGCAAACCGGAGGTTGCTCCCGAGCCGATTGGCGACTTGTCCGGAGGGGTTCGCGGAGACCGGTGCCTGCTACGATTCGAACCATGAATCCCGCCCCCAACCTCGTGCTCGTCGGACCGATGGGCGCCGGCAAGTCGTCGATCGGCAGGCGCCTGGCCGGGCGCTTCGGCCTGGCCTTCGTCGACGCCGACCGCGAGGTCGAGGCGCGCACCGGCGCGAGCATCCCCACCATCTTCGAATGCGAAGGCGAAACCGGCTTCCGCGCGCGCGAGGCGGCGACGCTGGCCGAGCTGCTGCTGCGCGACGGACTGGTGATCGCCACCGGCGGCGGCGCGGTGCTCGACGCCGGCAGCCGGCAGCGGATGCGCGAACGCGGCTTCGTGGTGCACCTGCAGGTCAGCCTGGCGCGGCAGCTGGAGCGGCTGGCGCGCGACCGCAGCCGGCCGCTGCTGGCCGGCGACGACCGCACGGACGTGCTGCGCCGTCTCACCGAAGCGCGCGCGCCGCTCTACGCCGAAGTCGCCGACCTGTGCTTCGACACCGACACGCTGTTCCCGCCGCAGGCCGCCGCGCAGCTCGCGCGGCTGCTCGACGCGCAGTGGACGCGCGCCACTCCTGCCCATACCGATCCCCAGGGAAGCCCTGCATGAGCCGCAACGACCGCGTGGTCGCCGTCGCCGGAACGCATCCGTACGACATCACCATCGGCCCCGGCCTGCTCGACGACGGCGCCCTGCTCGCGGAGACGCTGCGCGGGCGCGATGCGTTCGTGATCAGCGACGACAGCGTCGCGCCGCTGTACCGGCAGCGCGTGGTCGAGGCGCTGCGCGGCGCGCGCGCGGACCTGCGCATCGACGGCTGGACCATGCCGGCGGGCGAAGCCTCGAAGACGCTGGCGTCCTTCGGCAGCGCGATCGAGGCGATCGCCGGCGCGGGTGCGCGCCGCGACGCCACGGTCTTCGCACTCGGCGGCGGCGTGGTCGGCGACCTCGCCGGTTTCGCCGCGGCCGCGTGGATGCGCGGCATCGACTGCGTGCAGCTGCCGACCACGCTGCTGGCGATGGTCGATTCCTCGGTCGGCGGCAAGACCGCGGTCGACCTGCCGCAGGGCAAGAACCTCGTCGGCGCCTTCCATCCGCCGCGCGCCGTGCTGGCCGACACCGCCACGCTGCGCACGCTCCCCGCCCGCGAACTGCGCGCAGGCCTGGCCGAGGTGGTGAAGTACGGCGCGATCGTCGACGCGCCCTTCCTCGACTGGCTCGACGCCCACGCCGACGCCCTGCAGGCGATGGACGACGGCGCGCTGGCCGAGGCGATCGCGCGCAGCTGCGCGCACAAGGCCGCGATCGTCGAACGCGATCCGTTCGAACACGGCGAACGCGCGCTGCTGAACTTCGGCCACACCTTCGGCCACGCGATCGAGACCGAGCAGGGCTACGGCGGCCTCATCCACGGCGAAGCGGTGGCGGTGGGCATGGTGCTGGCCGCGCGGCTGTCGGAACGCCTCGGGCTCTCGTCGCCGGCCGACACCGCGCGGCTGCGCGGACTGCTGCAGCGCTTCGGCCTGCCGGTGGACGCGCCGCCCGGCCTCGATGCCGACGCGCTCATCGCGCACATGCGCCTGGACAAGAAGGCGCAGGCCGGCGGACTGCGCTTCATCGTCTGGGACGGCGCCGGACGCGCGCGCGTCCTCGCCGGCGTGCCCGAGGACGTCGTCCGCGACGTACTGTCGTCGTAGGAGCGCCTTCAGGCGCGACCCGGCATCGCCGACGACCGGTCGCGCCTGAAGGCGCCCCATCCCCGGATCGGCGCAGCCGATTGCCGCCGGACCTGGCGGCACCCCATGCCGCAGCCGACGTCGCAATACCGGAAACCGCGCGGCGACGGCGCCCGCAAAGTCCATTGCGCACCCGCCGTCGCTGCGCTAGCGTGCACGGGACCACTGGCGCAAGGACGCTCCAATGCAACCCTCCATTCCCGGACCGGGCGGGATCGCCCTGCTGCTTGCCGCCGCCCTGGCCGCCTGCCAGACGACGCCCGGACCACTGGGCCGGATCGTCACGCCATCCAAGGTCGAACCGTCGGACCCGCGCCTGAACCCGAAGCCCCGGCACATCGTGCGACTGCACGGGCGCGCACCGGAGAGCCTGGAGTTCCGGTTCCGGATCGTCCTGGTATCCACCAGCCGCGAAGACGATTGCTGGAACCACGCCGGGTTCTGGGAAGGTGGCGGCGAGAAGACCTATGCCTACGATCTGTATCCGGTCCGCAAGGGCGGGAACTGGGAGGCGGACCATGTGGTGGATCGCTACCTGCCGGGCCGATGCGGCTGGAACAGCAGCGCGGGTGCCGTCATCTTCGTCAAGCCCGTGGATGGCCGCGGGGGAGACAACACCCTGGGCGGAATGCGCTCGGTGATTGGCGATGCGCGCTTGTGGGACGAGACCGCGCCGCAGTGCAGGCCCGGCATGCACAACTGCGACGAAGCGCGCAACCAGCGTCTGGCGAATGCCGACGAGTCGATTCCGGTGCAGGTGCGCTGCAGGAACCGTTCTCCGGAGGAACTTATCGGAGACATCGTATTCATTTGCAATGAGTTCGCCGACCACAAAACCCTGCATTACGTCAAGGATCACACCCGCCGCATCCGCATCGACCTGTACGACCTCGACCACGGACAGCCACCGGACTCCACTGTCAAGGAAGACACACCATGAGCGACTACCCGCCTTCCCCATGGGAACGCATCGATTATTGGCGCGAACTCGAACTGGCCCGCTTCAGCCGTCTCAGCTATCTGGACAAGGAAAACGTCGACAACCCTGACCCCCGGGTCAACCCCGATCATCGACACCTGCTCGACGGGGAGTTGGGCCCACGTCGTTGGGAACGGATCGATACCCGCGACTTCAACGACAGTTCCGGCTTCGTCGCCCATGCCTTCATGCAGGATCGTCCCGACAAGCGCATCGTCCTCGCCATCCGCGGCAGCGACAACGCGGCGGACTGGGCCGGGCCGAACCTGGCGGTATCCCGCGACGGCGAGCTGCTGGACATGCTGAACCTGTCGTCGCCGGGCACCGATCGCACCCGGGCGCAGATGGCCAGGGTGCAGGAGGCCCTGCTGCCGGGCGATGCCTGGGATCCGCAGTTCCGGCAGGCGCTGGACTTCGCCAGGGAACTGCGGGACAGGTACGTGCCGCAAGGCTACAGGATCGAGGTGACCGGCCACTCGCTGGGCGGCGCCCCTGCACAACTGATCAGCCACACATTCGGCTGGAACGGACGCTCGTTCGATGCGCCGGGCGCGGCCAACATCGTGGCGTCGAAGGGCTACCGGGACTGGCTGGTCGACAATGGCGTGCACCCGGCGCATGCACCGCGCTTCCGGGCCGACCCGTTCGACAGCGGGTTCCTGAACTACAAGGTCAACAACAGCGCGGTCTCGCACAAGACCGGGCCGCACCTGGGCGATGCGCAGTCGATCTCGAGCCTCGTCGGCCGGGAAGGCTTCGGTCCGCATGCGCGCTACGCGGCGGGCATCGCGGGTGGGGCCATCAGCGAGACGCCACTGCTCGGCCAGGCGTTGAAGGCCACGGGTGCGGGACGCCTGGCATCGGTCGTGGGGTATGCCGCGCACGGCGCCCAGCACGGCCTGGACGCACCGGACCGGCACGACATCGGCCGCGTCGTGGCGGTCTTCGAGGAAGCGGTGCGGCGCCAGGACCGCGGCGACCGCCAGCCGCTGCCGATCTTCGGCGACCACGGACTGCCACCGGCGCCACCGGTCGCACGGGCGCACGATGCCCTGCCGCCGCTGCCGCGCGACGCCGGCACGGACCACGCCTTCGACCATCTCCGCGCGGCGATGGATACGGACAATCGGCAGATCTTCGAGCGCGCCCTGGCCGCGGTGGCCGACCGCGATGACGCGCGCGAGCGCCATGCCGCGGTGGTGGCGCGGGTGGATGCCCGGGAGCAGGCCGCCGCCGCTGGACAGGAGCGGCTCGCGGAACAGCCGGCGCCGGACGCGCACCAGCACCAGACACCCGTGCTGATGCGATGAACCACGAAGGGACACGACCGTGACCGAAGCACGCGAACTGAAGCAACTGACAATCGAAGTCGCGGAACTGCTGGAGCACTTCCGCCGCCAGGGCGAATCAATCCGCGACGCCAACCTGGCGACGGCGCACAGGCTGGACCGCGCGGCAGAAGCGGTCCCTGACGCCATGCGGCAAGCCGCGCACGGCGCCATCGACCCGGTCGCGCGGCAGATCGCCGGGCAAGTGAACGACCGGATCGTCACGCCGCTGGATCGGCTGGACCGGCAGTTGATCGACATCCACAACCAACTCGACGGCGACATGCGCGCCCATCGGCAGACGACCCTGCGGCTGCAGTCGACTGCGCGCTGGGCAGCGATCCTGAGCACGGTGCTGGCCTTGGCGATGGCCGCGTTGCTGGCCGCCTTCGCCTCGCAGGCGCGGCAGCACCGGGCCGAGGCGGAGCGTTACGCCCTGGATGCGCAATGGGGCCGCATGATCGCCGAGGCCGACATGGTGCCGTGCGGCGGTCGCTTGTGCGTGAACGTCGACGAGACGGCCCCAGCGCACGGCGAGCAGCGCCAGTACCGGCCGGCAAGGCGGCGCGGCGCGTCGCTGGAGTAGCCGTGCGGGGTGGGTATCCACCGGCAAGGTCGGTGGCTTGGGCGAAGCTCTGAAACAAGTCCGGCTTGCCATTTCGAGCGCAGCGAGAAATCTCCGGCAATCAGGAAGAGGGATTGACCGGCCTCCGGCCGTTGCAAAGCGCTTCTCGTTACGCTCGAAATGACGCTCGTCCGGAAGTTCCCGGATGACGGGCGTTCCCGCGGCGGCGTTCCGGCTACCTGAGGTCGCCGTCGGATCCGAAGCGCCCGCCGCCGGCACCCATGCCCATGCCCGAGCCCATACCGCCGCCACCGCCACCGCCTGCGCCACCTCCGCCGCCACGACCGCGCGCACCCGCATCGCCGCCGCCCTTCTTCGAGCCGCCCTCGGTGCGCAGCGGTCCCTGGTCGGGGATGGCGAGGTCGCCCGGCACCGGATCCAGGTCCAGCGCCTTGCGGATGAAGTCGCGCAGCGACACCACCAGCGCCGACAGGCGCACCGGGCGCCCGGCGACCATGTCGCTGGCCGCCTGCGCGGCCAGCCGCACCTGCTCCTCGGTGCCGAGCAGGACCACGTCGGACAGGGCGGCCTCGACCGCGTCGCGGATGCGGCGCCTGCGGTCGGAGCCGTCGTCCGCGGCCTCGGCCGTCGACAGGTCCACCTCGCCGGTGCCCGCCGCTTCCCGTGCGCGGCGACGCAGCTCGCGCAGGTGCGTGGGATCGACGTCCAGCTCGCCGGTGAACGAGCCGCCCAGCGTCTTGTAGGCCGCGATCAGCGTTTTCAGGCGCTCGTTGATCTGCCGGTTCTCGCGCTCGCGCCGGCGCTGGATGACCTGCATGAACATCAGCGGACCCCGACCACGACCAGCGAGAACAGCAGCAGGCCCAGCAGGCTCGAAAGCACCGTGTTCCAGGAACTGAAGTCGAGGCCGCGCATGGATCGTCCGGGGGTGGGGCTGCCCGGGATCATACGCCGGCGCGCCACGGCGCCCGCGGCGCGCGACGTACAATGGACGGCCCATGCGCCTGCTCCTGCAACAACGCCCCGACGGCCGCGAAGCCCCCCGCTTCGTGCAGCTGACGCTGCAGCCCGACCTGCTCGGCGGCTGGACCCTGCTGCGCGAGAGCGGGCAGACCGGCGGCCGCAGCACGCTGCGGCGCGAGCAGTTCCTCGACCATCCCAGCGCGCTGGCCGCGCTGGAGCATGCGCGCGACGCGCAGCTCAAGCGCGGCTTCCAGCTGATGTATGCCGAGGGCATGGGGGCGCCGAAGTGACGATCATCGGCATCGCCCCAAATAGTTGTCATTCCGAACGCGGTGAGGAAGCTGTCGACGACTGCGGTGGACCGGAAGGCAGATTCCTCACTGCGTTCGGAATGACAAGTCTGCGTGGAATGAAATGACCCAGCCCCTGAAGAACGACCGCTTCCTCCGCGCCCTGCGCCGCGAACCCGTCGACCGCACCCCGGTCTGGCTGATGCGCCAGGCCGGCCGCTACCTGCCCGAGTACCGGGAAACCCGCAGGCAGGCCGGCAGCTTCCTCGCCATGGCGAAGAACCCCGAGATCGCCTGCGAGGTCACGCTGCAGCCGCTGCGCCGCTTCGACCTCGACGCCGCGATCCTGTTCTCCGACATCCTGACCATTCCCGACGCGATGGGCCTGGGCCTGTACTTCGTCGACGGCGAAGGCCCGAAGTTCGAGCGCACCGTGCGCAGCGCCGCCGACGCGGCGCGCCTCGCCGTGCCGGACATGGAGACCGAACTGCGCTACGTGATGGACGCGGTGCGCACCATCCGCCGCGAACTCGACGGCCGGGTGCCGCTGATCGGCTTCTCCGGCAGCCCGTGGACGCTGGCCTGCTACATGGTCGAAGGCGGCGGCAGCAAGGATTTCGCCCGGATCAAGGCGATGGCGCTGAACGACCCGGCGACGCTGCACGCGCTGCTCGCGGTCAACACCGACGCCGTGATCGCCTACCTGTCCGCGCAGCGCGCGGCCGGTGCGCAGGCGCTGCAGGTGTTCGACACCTGGGGCGGCGTGCTGTCGCCCGCGATGTACCGCGAGTTCTCCCTGCCCTACCTGCAGCGCATCGCGCGCGAACTGGAGCGCGGCGAAGGCGACGGGCGCACGCGTCGTGACGGCGAAGCCGGCGCGCATACGCCCCTCATCCTGTTCGGCAAGGGCAATGCCGCGCATCTCGAAGTGCTTGCCGAATCGGGCACCGATGCGGTCGGCGTGGACTGGCTGGTCGAACTCGGCGACGCCGCGCGTCGCACGCAGGGCAAGGTCGCGCTGCAGGGCAACCTCGACCCGGCCACGCTGTACGGTTCGCCCGACGCGATCCGCCGCGAAGTGCGGCGCGCGCTCGACAGCTGGCGCGACGGCAACTGCGGCTCGCGCGAGGGCCACGTCTTCAACCTCGGCCATGGCATGTCGCCGGACATGGATCCGGAGCATGTGGCGGTGCTGGTCGACGAGGTGCACGCGTACAGCGCGCGCTGAGCAGGCCGCGCAACCGCGATGATCCTGCAGGAGCGGCTTCAGCCGCGACCTGGACGTTCGACGATGCCGGAAACAATGGTCGCGCCTGAAGGCGCTCCTACGCCGGGCCGGACGGATCGACCTTCGCTTCGCCTGCCGCCAGCACTTCGGCCAGCGTCGCCGCCAGCATCGCCCCGGTCACCGGCTTGCGCAGGAAGGCGTCGAAGCCCGCTTCCAGCGTCGCCGCCTCGGCCTCGCCGTCGCCGCGCGCGGTCACCGCGACCAGTGGCCGGGTGAATCCCTGCTGCCGCATCAGCGGCGCCAGCGTCAGGCCGTCGACGCCGGGCAGGTCGAGGTCGAGCAGCGCGGCATCGAACGCCTGCGCCGCGATTTCCGACAGCGCCGCCAGGCCGTGCCCGACGTGCGTGACCCGGTGCCCCTGCCCTTCGAGCAGGCCCGCGACCACCTGCGCGACGGTGGCGTCGTCCTCGACCAGCAGCAGCGACAGCCCCTGCGGCGCGTCGCCTTCGTCCTTCGCCTCCGCCCCCGCCGGGGCCTCGCCCGCCTCCAGCGGCAGCTCGACGATGAAGCTGGTGCCCACGCCCGGCGTGCTGTCGATGTCGATGCGCCCGCCCATCGCCGCCGCAAGCTCCTGCGAGATCGCCAGGCCCAGCCCGCTGCCGCCGTAGCGGGCGCTGGTGCGCGCGCCCTCGGCCTGTTCGAAGCGCCGGAACAGGCGCCGCTTCTGCTCCTCGTTGAGGCCAGGGCCGGTGTCGGCGACCGTCAGCCGCACGCCGCCCGGCGAAAGCGGTTCGGCGCGCAGCGTCACGCTGCCGCGTTCGGTGAACTTGACGGCGTTGCCGAGCAGGTTCAGCAGGATCTGGCGCACGCGCCCGGCATCGCCCCGCACCCAGCGCGGCACGTCGTCGGCGATTGCGTCGTGGAAGTCGAGGCCGCGCTGCCGCGCCAGCGGCGCGCAGAACGCGACGATCTCGCGGATCAGCGCGTGCAGGTCGAACGGCTGCACGTCGAGCTCCAGCCGGTCGGCCTCGATCCGCGCCAGGTCCAGCGCGTCGTTGACCAGGCGCAGCAGGTGTTCGCCCGCGCGCCGGATCGATTCGACGTGCCCGCGCTGGCGCGCGTCGAGATCCGTGCTGGCGAGCAGTTCGCTCATCCCGAGCACGCCCGTCATCGGCGTGCGCACCTCGTGGCCGAGCGTAGCCAGGAACCGGGTCTTGGCGAGCGAGGACTGTTCGGCCAGTTCGCGCTTCTGCTCGGCCAGCTGCCAGGCGTGGCGGCGCTTGAGGCGCGTGCGGTACTGGTACGCGAGCAGCGCCAGCAGCAACAGCGCGCCGAGGATCCACAGGGCGATCGCCCACCCGGTGCGCCACCACGGTTCCTCCACCGTGAAATCGATCCGCTGCACCTCGGTCCATTCGTCGTCGGCGGTGCGCGCCTGCACCTCGAGCACGTAGTGGCCGTAGCGCAGGCTCGGGAACAGGCGCTCGCCCGCGGACCCGACCTCCACCCAATCAGGATCGTAGCCTTCGAGCCGGTAGCGGTAGCGGTGCGCGTGCGCGTCGGTGAACGAGAGCAGGCGCGCGGCCACGCGCAGGTCGCGGTCGTCGTGGCGCAGCACGATCGGCGAGGCGGTGGGCAGTTCGACCGTGTCCTCGCCACGGCGCACGCTGATCGACTCGATCGACAGCGTCGGCGAGCGGTCGCTGACCTGCACCTGCCGCGGATGGAACAGCAGCAGGCCATCGGCGGTGCCGACGGCGATGTAGCCCTTGGCCGAACGTTCGAACTGGTAGTCGCTGAACTGCTGGCTCGGCAGGCCGTCGAGCACGCTGTAGACGCGCAGGCGCTCGCGCTGCGGGTCGTAGCGCACCAGCCCGCGCGGCGTGCTCATCCAGACCACGCCCAGTTCGTCGGCGACCAGCCCGCCGGGCGCAACCGCGGGCAGTCCCTGGCGGGCGTCGACCGTGCGCTCGGCGATCAGTTCGGCGCCGGTCCAGCGGTACGACACCAGGATGCCGTTGCCGCCGACCCAGACCGCGTCGTCGGGGGCGAAGCCGAACGCGAACACCTGCCAATCGGGGCCGCCCGGCACCGGCTCGAAGCGGCGCGCGCCCGCGTTCCACATCAGCAGGCCGTCGCCGGTCGCCAGCCACAGCGCGCCATCCGGCCCGCGCGACATCTGCTGCAGCGCGTTGTTCACCTTGAAGCCGTGCTGGTCGCCGGCGGTCACCACGTGCAGGACCCGACCGTCGGGCGAACGCCGCTGCAGCGCATCGGCCGCGCCCAGCCACACCGAGCCGTCCGGCTCCTCGACGATCTGGGTCACGATGCCGGTCGGCGGGGGATCGACCGCATCGTCGTGGTGCCAGCGGCGGACCTCGCCGGTCGCCGGCACGTAGCGCGTGATCGAGCCGTGGCAGCCGATCCAGACGCTGCGATCGCGCGTCTCGCGCACCGCGTAGGGCACCAGGTCGCCGCAGACGCCGGTGAGCCGGTGCTGCACGCGGGCGCTGTCGGGATCGAGCCAGTCGAGCACGCCGCCGGAGCCCACCAGCCACAGCCCGCCGTCGTGCGCGGGGGTGACGCTGTAGACGAAGGCGTTGGCGGAGGATGCAGGATCGTCGAGCCGCCTGCGCAGCGCGGTGAAGTTGCGCCAGTTCGCGGGCAGGTGCCACAGACCGGTTTCCGTGCTGGCGAACCACAGGCCGCCCTCGCGGTCCTCCAGCGCGGTCGACCACGACGGCCGCACCATGCCGCGGCTGGTATTGCTGTACAGCGGCACGTCATGGACCGTGCCGCCGCGTTCGAGCGCCAGGCCGCTGCGGGTGTCCAGCCAGTGCGCGCCCTGCTGGTCCTGGACCAGCATGCTCAGCGCCGGCTGCCGGCTGAGCGGATCGCGCCACGGCGCCTGCTCGATCGCGCCGCTGTCGCTGCGGTACACGTAGGCGCTGCTCGAGGTGCCGATCCACATGTCGCCCGCGCGATCGAGCACCAGCGCGTTCACCGCCGGACTCGGCCGGATGTCCTGCAGCAGGCGGTCGAATCCGTCGCCGGTCCAGCGCGCGACGCCCTGGTAGGTGCCGACCCAAAGCCGGCCCTCGCGATCGACCCGCAGCCAGGTCACCGCCGGCGACGGCAGGCTGCGCGGATTGCCGGCCTCGGGCATGAAGCGCCGGATGCTTCCGTCCGCATCCAGGCGATGCAGGCCGCCGTCGGAGGTGCCGAACCAGATCGCACCGTCCGGCGTTTGCGCGATCGACCAGACGTCGTTGCTGCCGATCTGCGCGTGCGAGCCGCGGTCGTAATGGATGAACGTGCGGCGCTGCGCATCAAGCATCGCCAGCCCCGCGTTCTGCGTGCCGATCCAGACCCGGTCGCGGTCGTCGACGAACACGCTCCAGACGTGGTTGTCGCGCAGGCCGTCGCCGACCCGCCATACCCGGTAGCCGACGCCGTCGTAGCGCGCGAGGCCGTCGCGCGTGGCGATCCACAGGTAGCCCTGGCGATCCTCGGCGAGCGCGTTGATCCGGTTCGAGGGCAGGCCGTCGTAGACGCTGATCTGGCGCGGCATCGGCAGCTGCGGCGCCTGGGTCGCCCCCGTGGCATCGGCGCGGGCAAGGGCCGCCGTCGCCAGCAGCCACAACATTCCTGTCCAGACGATCGCCCGCATCCTGCCTCCCCGGTTGCCCGTGTCCTGCATCCCGCATCCCCGGACCGGATCGACATCCACCTGGATCGAACCGGAACCAGCGGGTACATGCGACGCAGCGGATTCGCGTTCCCTTCTCCGTCCAACGGGAAAAGGGCCTGTCCCCGCACGCGGGGAAGGCGTGCCGCATGTCGATCGACCCAGGGCCAGCGCGGCACGTGGCCGTGCATCCTCGCAACGCTACGTTGCCCGCGCAAGCCCGGCCCCGTCACGCGCTCCGCCTAGAATGGCCCTCGACCGGCCCTCGTCCGCCACCAGACCTCCGATGCCCCGATCCCTGCGCCATTGCCTGCTCGCGATCCCGTGCCTGTTGCTCGCGCTGGCCGGCGCCGCGCGCGCCGGGGGCGAGGCCTACGCGCTGGACCCGGTGCACACCCGCATCCTCGTGGCGGTCGACCACGCCGGTTTCTCGAAGGCGCTCGGCACGCTCTCCGGCGCGACCGGGACGCTGCACTTCGATCCCGACGACTGGAGCGTCGCGCGCGTGGAGGTGGAGATCCCGCTGGCGCGGCTCGATTTCGGCGACGCCGACTGGAACCGCGCCACGCTCGCGCGCAGCCTGCTCGATGCCGGCACGCATCCGGTCGCGAGCTTCGCCTCGACCCGGATCGAAGCGATCGATGATCGACAGGCCGTCGTGCACGGCACGCTGACCCTGCGCGGCGTAAGCCGCGAGGTCGCGCTGCACGTCGTGCTCAACGCCGCCAGGCGCCACCCGATGCCGCCGTTCCGGCGCACCGTCGGCTTCTCGGCGACCACCACGCTCAGCCGCGCGGACTTCGGCATCACCGCGTGGAAATCGGTGATCGGTGACGCGATCGAGCTGCGGATCGAGGCGGAGGCGACGCGCGTGCGTGCAGGCGCCGAGGCCGATGCGTCGGACGGCGACGCGCCGCCAGCGGATGAGGTGATCCCGACCGAGCCTGCGCCCGATCCCGTGGACATTCCCGGTCCCGAACCCGCTTCCGAATCCAGCCCGCCGCCAGACCCGGAGCCCCTGCCATGACCCTGAAGAACACCCGCGACCGCTGGGGCGCCGTCAGTCAGTCCTTCCACTGGCTGATCGTGCTGCTGATCCTGGGCCTAGCCATCGTCGGCCTGACCATGGGCGAACTGCCGCGCACGCCGAAATATTTCTGGGTCTACACCGCACACAAGTCGATGGGCATCACCGTGCTCGCGCTGATGCTGCTGCGGCTTGGCTGGCGGCTGTATGCGGGCGCGCCGAAGCCGGTGGCGGGCACGCCGACCTGGCAGTCAGCGATCGCCTCGGTCACGCACTGGGCGCTGTACGCGCTGGCGCTGGCGATCCCGCTGTCGGGCTGGCTCTACGATTCGGCCAGCGGCCTGCGCCCGTTCCGCTACTTCGGCCTGTTCGACATGCCCAAGCTGGCCGGCCCCAATGAATGGCTCGCCGACCAGGCGCGCGACGCGCATGAACTCCTGTTCTGGGTGCTGGTCGTACTCGTGGCCGCGCACGCCGGCGCGGCGTTCTACCACCACGTCTTCCAGCGCGACGACACCCTCGTGCGCATGCTGCCGCGGCGCAAGCCGCGCCCCATCCCCCCTACGCAGGATCCCGACCATGTCGCCTAAGTTGACCTCCCCCGCCGCCGTCGCCGCCATGCTGGTGGCGATGATGGCCGCCCCCGCCGCCGCGACGGACTACGTGCAGGCTCCCGGTTCGTCGCTGGCGTTCGCCACGAAGTACGACGGCGAGGTGTTCAGCGGCAAGTTCGGCGGCTTCGACACCAGGCTCAGCTTCGATCCGGAACGGCTCGATTCGGCCAGGCTCGACGTCACCATCCAACTCGTCGGCACCAGCACCGGCAACGCCGACCGCGACTCGACCCTGACCGGCGGCGACTTCTTCAACGTGGCGAAATTCGCCCAGGCGCGCTACGTGGCGGAGAAGTTCCGCGCGCTCGGCGGCGACCAGTACGCCGCGGACGGCACGCTCACCCTGCGCGGCGTCAGCAAGCCGGTCACGCTTACCTTCACCTGGACGCCGGGCGCGCCGGCGACGCTGTCGGGCAAGGCGACGGTGAAGCGCCTGGACTTCGGCGTCGGCGGCGGCGACTGGGCCGACACCGGCACGATTCCCGACGAGGTCGCGGTCAGCACGCGGGTGTTCCTCGTTCCCGCCCGCTGACGTCCCGCGCCCGCGACTCCTGTAGGAGCGCCTTCAGGGGCGACAACACGGCCTGCGATGTTCATCGTGGCCGGGATCGCGCCTGAAGGCGCTCCTACAGGTCGGACGAGGGTATTTCGCGTTCGGGCAGGTCGAAACAGCCGAGCGACCCATCGTCTGCCACGAGGCAACCGCGCCGCCGCCCGTCGACAGCGTGGATCTCCAGATCGAACGCGCGCCCGGACCGCATCAGCAGCACGGCATGCCAGATGCCGTCCCGCTCCCGCCACGGTGGCAGCGGTAGCGGCGAGTCCGGCGCTTCCATCTGCGCCCCGGCGCCGTCCGCCAGCATGCGGCGCACGTTGGCCAGGTCGAGGTCCGCCGGAGCGCTGGTGACCGCGCGCAGCAGGATCACGCGCTCGACCTGCGCGGCATCGACCACCTCGCCCAGCGTCCTGCCCTGCCAGGACGCCGGATCGGCCGCGGGCAGCTTGCCCAGGTGTACGTCGCCCGCCATTGCGCCTCCCGCCATCAGCATTCCCAACACGACGCGACACACCCTCATCGCCACCCTTCCCCCAACGCCTCCGCGTCGAACGGCCAGTCCAGCTCGGCGCCGGTGGCCTCGTCGCGCAGCACCGGCACGCGGTGTCCGTAGCGCGCTTCCAGGACCGGATCGTCGTCGATGAACACGCTCTCCGGCTCCGGCACGCGTGCCCGGGCGAGCAGGTCGATGGCCTGGTCGCAGAGATGGCAGTCGTCGCGCTGGTACAGGATGTAGCGGGACATCGACAGGTCCGTCGGGCGGGGCCGCCAAGGTAACCCGGACCGGCGGCCGCGGCGTCGCATCACGTCGGTTTCCAGCGCAACCAATACAATGTCGCCGAATCGCCCGAGCAGTCGCATTCCATGGCCGTCAGCACCTTCGACATCTACAAGATCGGCATCGGTCCGAGCTCCTCGCACACGGTCGGGCCGATGCGCGCGGCCGCCCGCTTCGTCGAACGCCGGCTGGCCGAGCCTGGGCTGCTGCCGCAGGTCGCCCGCATCCGCGCCGAGGTCTTCGGCTCCCTCGCCCTCACCGGCCGCGGCCACGGCACCGACAAGGCCCTGCTCATGGGCCTGGAA